>Ga0172372_10000091_pt1 | contig 125553 bp, 93 predicted proteins | sample LakKiv5m_2_FD_114544 | JGI IMG/M metagenome (GOLD analysis project Ga0172372, IMG submission 114544) | Freshwater microbial communities from Kabuno Bay, South-Kivu, Congo - kab_092012_9.5m | ecosystem: Environmental > Aquatic > Freshwater > Lake | place: Democratic Republic of the Congo...
GGATTTTCCGCCCGCTTTTGATATGCAAACATCAAAAACCACAGACGATTTACCTGAAACGTTTGATGATCTGCCATTTTGATCACAAAATGTTACAGTTGTGACCTGGTCGATTCAATCAAACGAGAAATATAGAGATGAAAAGCATGAACTCCCTGTTCACGAGAGGGTGAAAATCTTCCTCTTGAATAGGAGGATGATCTCAATCCATGTTGCACATTTTCAACAATTTGCTCATCCTCCATTTCTGTAATGTGAAGTGCCGTGTCCTCCAATGCTTCCTTAGAAAATCCCTTTCTGAGGTATGTTCTGAACTTTATCCTGGTTGACTCTGAACTGGTAGGCTCTACAACATTTACAGATATTCCCCAATGATAAAAATTGATCATCAAATTAGGGTAGACGAAAAAGTAATAAGCATAAACCTCTTGACCAAAATCCGGATCATTTTTTTGTAAAGGAATTGATTTTTCGCCAGGTTTACAGTATCCTATCTGTAGTGTACAATGTTTAAAAGTTTTTACGGTATATTCATCATAAGTGATAGCCTTACTTAATGAAGGATGAACAAAAGGTATATGGAATCCTTCAGAATAATTATCGCAATAAGTCATCCAATTGGCCTTAACGTGATAATCCCTGGAAAATTCAGGCTGAAATTCAAGATCATCAAAGGGAAAATTGCGGCAATAATCCCATACAGGTGCAAAAACATCCTCAAAATTATGTGATGGCCAAAGGGCAGTAAAGAAAAAACCAAATGCCTTCTGAACTTGATATCTTGTTAAATCATCATTCAGAGAAGGAAAACCAGTAACTTCCTCGAATTCAGGCATTCCACACATTTTACCTTGTAAATCAAAACATCTCCCGTGATAACGACAGGAAAACCTTGCTCTGGTTGATGGCTCCTGAACAATTATATTAGCTCTGTGCGTACATACGTTACTGAAGCATTTGATTTCATTATTATTTCTGGTCAGAATCAGCGGCTCATCCAGGCTTCCCTCACAAAAATAAAATGGAAAAACACAAACTTCATTATTCCAGATCTCTTTACCTCCTGTCCATTGCCAACTGTTTCGAAACAGATGGTTTTTAAAAAATATGTGCCAGTCTGCAGTGGTATACAATTCAGAAGGCAATGTATAAGTTTTTCTGATATCCTGATCTACATAATAATTGTGCTGTGTCATAAGCAAGATTGTTTTACGAAAGCCTGTTTGTAAAAATAAACATTTAACTTTGGATAATCATTTTTAATACAATAATCTGATTACGGATGGAAAAAATAGTTGTGATTGGTGCAGGACTTTGTGGATCATTAATGTCGCTCAGACTCGCCCAAAAAGGATATCAGGTCGAGGTTTTCGAAAAGAGACCTGATATGAGGAAAGTATCCATAGTGGCGGGGAGATCCATTAACCTCGCCTTGTCCAACAGAGGGTTGAAATCTCTCGGCATGGTCGGCTTGAAAGAAAAAGCACTGGAGCTCGTTATTCCTATGCGGGGACGAATGATCCACGGTAAAGATAAATCAATTTCCTTTGTCCCATATAGTGGCAGGGAAGGAGAAGCCATACACTCTATTTCAAGAGGAGGATTAAATAAATTACTCCTGGAAGAAGCTGAAAATACAGGAAATGTAAAATTTCACTTTGAAACCGATTGTACAGAGGTAAATCCGTCAAAAGGAAAAATAAAACTTCACCATTTAAGAGAACATGCATTTACCGATCTTGACACAGATATAATATTGGGAACCGACGGAGCATACTCGGCAGTGAGACAATCCATGATGAGACAAAGCAACTCACTAAGGTTTGATTTTAGCCAACAATACCTTGACGCCGGTTATAAGGAACTATCAATACCTTGTAGTGAATCAGGAACATTCAAAATGGAAAAAAATGCACTCCACATTTGGCCCAGGGAAGGCTTTATGCTTATTGCATTACCAAATCTGGATGGCAGTTTTACCGTAACACTATTTCTTCCTTTTACGGGAGAGCACAGCTTTGAATCATTGAATTCAGATGAAAAAATCTGGAATTTTTTTCATGAAAATTTTCCAACAGCGCTGGAGCATATGCCGGCTTTAATTGAAGATTATCATGCCAACCCTACAAGTGCCCTGGTAACTGTAAAGTGTTTTCCCTGGCAAGCCAATGGCACGATGGCTATGATGGGTGATGCTGCTCATGCCATTGTTCCATTTTATGGTCAAGGCATGAATGCCTCATTTGAAGATTGCTATGTATTGGATCAATGCATGCATAAATTTGGAAAAAACTGGTCAACTGTGTTTCAGGTATATCAGTCTGAACGAAAAGTAAATGCAGATGCAATTGCAGATCTGGCCATTGATAATTTTTATGAAATGAGGACTGCAACGGCTGATCCAGTTTTTACGTTAAAGCGTAAAATAGAACTTCAGCTTGAACAAACGTATCCGGATTATTTCAGTAAATACAGTATGGTAACTTTCAGGGAAGATATTCCTTACATTGATGCTATGATCAAGGGACGCAAACAGGATGCTATTTTAATGAAATTTGCAGCTTCTCTCCAATTTCCAGATGCAGTTGAACTTGAAAATATCTATCATACATTAAAAAAAGAAGTACAGACTTCATAATAATATTAAACCAGTAAATTTTGTTTACCTGTTTTGCCTTTAGATAAAAAGGTATGGTTTTTGAACTTTAATTATGTATAAATAATTAAAGTAATGTATAACAAACATATTATATATATTTTATTATTTATATTGTTATATATATGCAATATAAATGCTCAATCGACGTACCATAGATACCAGGTCATCGGATCGATCGGATATAGCAACCCTTTCCACCTTCAAAAAAATAGTCATCATTTTAAAGGTCCAGGTATATCTGGTAGTGCAGGGGTTCATCTATACTTTAATGCATTTAGTGGAGTTGCTCTGAGTGCAGGCAGAGATTATCATTCATCAACCTCAATGTTCAATGCATTTTTAAAGGAAAAATATCTTGTAAATAATCTGGCCCTTTCTAGACCCGGCTGGACTAATCTTTCTTTTTTAGGAGGACCTGTATTTAAGTTACGAAAACAAAAATTTGAAATTGAAGCCTTTGGACAAATAGGCATTCACGTTATTAAGGTTCCCTATCTTGACTTTAGGGTACTTATGAATAATGAGATGTATGAAATCGCCAAATTATCCGGAGGTGTTGAACAAATCAGACTTGCCTGGCAATCCGGCTTTAATGCACATTACAGGATAAATACAAATACAACAGCAATGTTCAGAAGTGCTGTGCAGTCAAACCTCGGACTGAGCAAATATAACCAACTATTCAGCTACAGGGATGTCTCTGATGAAAATAACAACAATAAGATAGAAATCGGAGAATATATTGCCTCACCCTTGATAGACGAAGCGTCATTGAATAATTTTCTGCATTTAAATGTATCCGTAGGGGTTAGCTATTCTTTTGGTTTAAAAAATGCGCAATCAGAAACTTCCGATTTCTCAGATTACAATTCGATAGACACAAAGCAGGAATTGACTGTAAAACAGACTGATTCGTTATCTTCTCCTTCTGATGCAGCTTTCAAGACACCTTCAAAGAAGGTTACTGAAATTAATATAAACGAGGATACTACTACAAATGCAAAGGAAGGATTCATAAGTCATAAGCATCTTGATAGTATTAAATACACCGATCAGGAACTAAATAATAATACTTCCGAAAAAGATATAACATATAAACCTTCCCCATCATACAGAGATACCACTGCTTTAGTGAGATTACAATTAATTACAGAAAACACCCAAAACAACGAAAAAAAGTCTCTTAGCAATAACCAAAATAATCCGAAAAACGCTCTTGTTTACAAAATTCAGATTGCTGCCTTAAAAACCAGCCAAAAGAATATCGTTTTATCCGGCTTAACTATACCAGTAGAAGTAGAGTACCATGCTGATATAAATTTATATAAATACATAGCAGGAAATTTTACGACTGAAGATGAAGCATTGATAACATTAATGGAAATCAGGTCACTTGGATTTAGAGATGCATTTATTGCGATTTACCATCAGGAAAAAAGAATGTCCACGTCTCATCATAAATAGCGCAAATAATCTTTATGATGACCCAAAATAAAAAAGGTGGAAACTTTCCACCTTTTTTATTCGCTTATATTTTTTACAAATCAGATTTAAGTCGATACAAAAATTATAAAGTATTACTTCGTATCAAATCTGTCAAGTTGCATCACCTTATTCCATGCAGCAACAAAATCGCGTACAAATTTTTGCTTCCCGTCAGTTTGGGCATATATTTCTGATAATGCCCTTAACTGTGAATTTGAACCAAAAACAAGATCAACTTTGGTACCAGTCCATTTCAGATTTCCAGTTTTACGATCTTTACCTTCATATACACCAGTCGTTGCAGCAGGTGTCCACTCAACAGACATATCGAGAAGATTTACAAAAAAGTCGTTGGTGAGTTTACCTGGCTGATGGGTAAATACGCCATGGGCAGATCCACCTATATTAGCGCCAAGCACTCTTAAGCCCCCAATAAGGGCTGTCATTTCAGGCGCACTTAGGGTCAGCAACTGCGCTTTATCAATCAACATATGTTCTGCATCCGTAGCATATTGTTTTTTCAGGTAATTCCTAAATCCATCCGCCTGAGGCTCCAGTACAGAAAAACTTTCGATATCAGTTTGTTCCTGCGAAGCATCCATTCTTCCGGGAGTAAATGGTACAGTAACGTTAAATCCTGCATCATGAGCTGCTTTTTCCACTGCAGCACAACCGCCAAGCACGATTAAGTCTGCCATGGAAACTTTTTTACCCTGTGTTGCTGAACTATTAAAGCTTTGCTGGATGGATTCCAGAGTTTGAAGTACCTTTGATAATTGAGCAGGCTGATTTACCTCCCAGAATTTTTCGGGAGCAAGTCGTATACGGCCACCATTAGCACCTCCTCTTTTATCACTTCCTCTGAAGGTAGAAGCAGAAGCCCATGCAGTAGAGACGAGTTCTGCAACCGTAAGTCCTGAATCTAAAATCTGTTTTTTTAGCGCTGAAACATCATTCCCGTCAACAAGGGTATGATTTACCGCCGGAATAGGGTCCTGCCAAATAAGGTCTTCAGCAGGAACTTCCGGACCCAGGTACAAGGATTTTGGCCCCATATCTCTGTGGGTCAATTTGAACCAGGCCCTTGCAAATGCATTTGCAAATTCCTGTGGATTTTGATGGTATCTGCGAGAAATTTTTTCATATGCAGGATCAAATCTCAACGAAAGATCTGCTGTAGTCATCATAGGTGGGTGTTTTTTTGATGGATCATGCGCATCGGGAATCATATGCTCCGGCTTACAATTTTTAGCTACCCACTGATGTGCACCTGCAGGACTTTTAGTCAATTCCCATTCATATCCGAACAGCATATCAAAGTATCCGTTATCCCATTGTGTAGGATTAGGTTTCCAGGCGCCTTCAATGCCACTTGTAATGGTATGGACTCCTTTTCCTGTTCCAAATTTATTTTTCCAGCCAAGGCCTTGTTCTTCGAGCGGAGCGCCTTCGGGTTCCGGACCAACCAATGCAGCATCTCCGGCTCCGTGGGCTTTTCCGAAGGTATGTCCACCAGCCACCAAAGCGACTGTTTCCTCATCATTCATTGCCATTCTGGCAAATGTTTCACGGACATCACGGCCTGAAGCCACTGGATCAGGATTTCCGTTAGGGCCTTCCGGGTTAACATAAATCAAACCCATTTGGACAGCTGCGAGGGGGTTTTCCAGTTCTCGGTCCCCGGTGTAACGCTTATCACCCAGCCAGTCTGATTCACCCCCCCAATAGATATCTTCTTCTGGCTGGTAAATATCTTCCCGACCGCCTCCAAATCCAAAGGTATTGAAACCCATAGACTCTAGTGCCACATTTCCTGCCAGAATCATAAGGTCTGCCCAGGAAATTTTATTGCCATATTTCTGTTTTATTGGCCATAACAACCTTCGTGCTTTATCCAGATTCCCATTATCAGGCCAGCTGTTGACTGGTGCGAACCGCTGATTACCTGTCCCTCCACCGCCTCTTCCATCTGCAGTTCTGTAAGTGCCGGCACTATGCCATGTCATACGAATAAACAACCCTCCATAGTGTCCCCAATCTGCCGGCCACCACTCCTGAGAATCCGTCATAATCTTTTTAAGGTCTTCCTTTAAAGCGCTGTAATCAAGCGATTTAAATGCTTCTGCATAATTGAAATCCGGATCCATTGGATTTGATGCAGGTGCATGCTGATGCAAAATGTTCAATTTCAACTGATTAGGCCACCAGTCATGATTCCTGGTTCCATTTCCTGCTGTTGATCTTACTGATTTACCAGAAAAAGGACATTTTCCTTCTCCGTTTCCATATGAAGTATGATTTTCCATTTGGTTAAAATTATTAATGAAAGAAACTATATTCTTTAGTCAAAAAATTAAAAATTCTAATTGTTGTGAATTGGTCTGGTAGTGCAGAAATCTGGCAGACATTAAGAGCACCTGATCTCAATTATTAAACCAAATGTATAACAAATAGTTTGTGCTAAAGTCTTAAATATTGGAAAAAATAAACTTCCGTATTACACTTTTTTACGGAAAAATATGCCTGTAAGAATTCCGGTTACAAATCCGCCAATATGTGCCCACCATGCCACATCTGCACTTTGCGTATTACTTGAGTGAAGGGATACAAATCCCGACAAAAGCTGTTGGCCAAACCAAATGAGTAAAAAGATAAAAGCCGGAAGGTAAAATGATCTTAGAAAAATCAAAAAAAGTATTTTAATTTTAGACGAAGGAAACATAATGAGATAGGCACCCATAATGGCGGAAATTGCTCCACTGGCTCCAACAGTAGGAATAAACCCAGGAAATACAGTGGTGTCACAGGGAGAAGGCGAAAGACACGGGATACAAGAAGAAAATGCATTTGTTCCCGGCTGCAGTGTCACCAGAATATGAACCAGACTTGCCATAAAACCACCTGCAAGATAAAAGGATAAGAATAGAAAATGTCCTACCTTGGCTTCTATATTATCTGCAAAAATCCACAGAAACAGCATATTTCCAAAAAGATGCATCATATCTCCATGGAGAAACAGACTTGTAAGTATGGTAACATAGTCTCTGCCTTCCACGATATTGGAAGGAATCATACCAAAATGGCACAATAAATTTCCGGGAATACCCGACTGCATTAAAAATACAGCAATATTTATCGCTATGAGAGAATAACTGATTATGGGTTTATAGTCCCCGCTTACCTGTGTATCCCCAATGGGAAAAAACATATTTATTGATTATCTGTATCGAAAGAATAAATATATGCAAAACATTCCGGTTAAAAATCCTTGTGAATGAAGTCATGATTTTTTCTCCCAGTTTCGGAAGGTAGAAGTTACATCGAACAAATAGGTAAATATAGCTACATCCTCTTCTGACATTTCAATGCCCTTCCTGGACATGACTATGCGTGCTGTTTCAATGGCTTTTTCAAGTGGATGGGTTGTAAAACCTGACGGACCACCCCATGCAAAAGATGGTACAAAGTTCCTTGGAAATCCTTCTCCAAAAATATTTACAAAATTTCCAATGACCGTACCGGTATTAAACATTGTATTAATAGCAGTCTTGGAATGATCCCCCATAATTAAACCACAGAACTGAAGTCCTGTATTTTCAAATCTACCGGAAACATATGACCACAACTTTACAGGAAGATAATTATTTTTTAGATTTGAGTTATTGGTATCTGCTCCAATATTGCACCACTCACCAATGACAGAATTTCCTAAATATCCATCGTGGGATTTATTGGAATATCCCTGTATCATGGAATTGTTAATTTCTCCTCCAATCTTACAATAGGGACCTGTAGCTGTTGGACCATAAATTTTAGCACCCATTTTGACAACCGTTCCCTCTCCGGCAGCAAATGGACCCCTGATAAGACTCCCTTCCATTACTTCAGCATTCTTTCCAATATATACCGGGCCATTGGTTGTATTGAAGACACAGCACTCTGCTACAGCTCCTCCTTCTAAAAATACAGGATGTTCCCCTATGACCCTGTTGGTTGAAGACAATGGCAATGATAAACGACCCTGTGTAAATGCCTTAACATCTTCCGGTATCTCATTTGAAAGATATTGAAAAATATGATAAGTGCGGGTTATTCTCCTGATATCAACTTGATTATTATCAGAGATATCATTGATTTTGAAATCATTGAAAAAATCAGGTTCCTGAATGTCCTGAAGGAGATTTCCTGGAATCCTGGCTGCCAGCATTTCATCACCCTGCATAATAGCCTCCATAGGTTTTAGTTGCCATATCAAATTTGTTATGGCATGAGTTGGCAACAAAGTTGAATTAATCATTAAATTATCATCCTGAATTCGAATGGGATATTTAATGGCAAGGTGATCTCTGGTTATATAACTATATTGGCCTTTTATCCGTAATAACCATTTCTCTCTGATTGAAAGCAGGCCTATGCGCAGTTCTGCTATTGGTCTAAGGTAAGTAAGGGGTAACAAATGCTGCCAGTGATCATCATCAAAAAAAATGATATTTACATCTCTTGCCTGCTCTAGATCCATACATTTAAATAACGGATGATTTTAATATAAATAAAAAAAGCTCCTTAAACAGAGCTTTAATATTTTATGAATTGATTTCAATTTACGATTTATTAGCAAACTTCGCAAACTTTTTATTGAATTTATCAATTCTACCTGCGGTGTCAACAAATTTAACTTTACCAGTAAAGAATGGATGCGAAAAAGCAGATATTTCCATTTTAATCAAAGGATATTCGTTGCCGTCAGAATAAACAACAGTTTCTCTTGATTTAGCGCAAGATCTTGTTAAGAACATTTCGTCGTTGGATATATCTTTGAATACTACCAACCTGTATTCTTTTGGATGAATTTCCTTTTTCATATGTTTATTTTTAATTCGTTACGCTCTGCGTGAATGTTTTTTAATATTATATGGAATTCGCATGACAAATAATCATAGTGTTTTATGATCACCTTATGCTCATTTCATACTATGAGTTTTATGGTTTTCAAAAAGAGTTGCAAAATTAAACATTTTTTTTGAAATACTCAAATTTTTTATTGCAATTTGAAATTATCCGTTAAACATTAGTTAAAACATTGCATTTCAGGAATATTTTGAGTGCATTGTTCAGTTAATAACTAAAATTGCAGTTGACGCGAGTTATATCTGTCATAAATACTTAACAATCGTTACTATTCCTCTTTTAGGAGAATTGACGATAATGTTTTACTTTTGACCTTTAAAAATTTACAGTTAAAATTAATACTCATGTTAAATCATAAAATCCTGACTGCTTTTATATTTTGCCTCGGCTTTTTCTGCTTTCAGAATGTATGGAGTCAAAAAATAGCACTGGTAGACATCAATGATGTCCTCTCTAATATGCCTGAATATAAGGCCGCGCAGACTGAACTTGACCAGTTATCGGCCACCTGGAGACAGGAAATTGCCGTAGAATTCGATAAGGTAAAAAGTATGTATAATAAGTTCCAGGCTGAACAAGTCTTGCTAAGCGCAGAAGAAAAAATCAAAAAAGAGGACGAAATAGTGAAGAAGGAAGCTGAGGTTAGGGATTTACAAAAGAGAAAATTTGGACCTGAGGGAGAACTTTTTTCCAAAAGACAGGAAATGGTGGCACCAATCCAGGAAAAAGTATTTAGTGCCATTGAGCTTTATGCAGCAGAAAAAGGCTTTGATATTATTTTTGATAAAGGTGGAGCTACAGGTTTACTCTTTTCTACTGCTGAATATGATAAAACAGGTGATCTAAAGAAAAAACTCGGTATAAAGTAAACATAAAAATCAATTTAAACATAATGAAAATTTTAACCACAATTTTAATAATAGCAGCACCAGTACTGCATCTTTCTGCACAAAAAGTCGGATACCTTAATACCCAGGAAGTTCTTGCCATGATGCCAGAACTTAAAGAAGCCAACTCAAATCTGGAGGTAATGAAAACCATGTTTTCAAAAAAAGGTCAGGAAATGCTTCAGTCTTTACAACAAAAGTATGGTGAATTGCAACAAAAACAGGCTGCCGGAGAAATTGCACCGGTTGAGCTGGAAAAGCAATCTGCACAATTAAAGGTTGATGAAGAGGCTTTAAGACAATTTGAATCAGAAAGTCAGCAGAAGATGGTTGCCAAAAGTGAAGAATTATTAAAACCTATACAAGAAAAGGTAGATGCAGCCATTCGCGCAGTAGCAACAGAAAATGGATATAGTTACATCATCGATAATAGTCAGGGTACCATTCTTTATGCAGACCCTTCAAGCAATGTCATAGATCTGATAAAGACCAAGCTTGGCTTAAAATAATTTTCTGAAATGCCAGATCACAGGCCAACAGACCCTATAGGAATATTTGATTCGGGCATAGGGGGTTTGACAGTTGCCAAAGCCATACATCGCCTACTTCCTGAAGAAAGGCTGATTTACTTTGGGGATACCATACATCTGCCTTATGGAGATAAATCTGCTGATGCCATCAGATATTACAGCCTTAAAATCAGTAAGTTTCTTCTTGAACAAGGCTGTAAGATGATTGTAATAGCTTGTAATTCAGCATCCTCAGCAGCATATGATATGCTGCTTGATTTTTTTGAAGGCAAGGCATTATTTGTTAATGTTGTGGATCCGCTAGTCAAGGAAGTCATCAGAAAGGATTTTGATAAGGTTGGTGTAATTGCCACTAAAGCAACGATTCATTCCGGAATTTATAAAAATAAATTAAAGGCTGTAAATCAAAAAATTCAGGTACATCAGTTGGCGACCCCATTGCTTGCACCCATGATTGAGGAAGGATTTTACAGTGGAAATATTGCTCACAGTGTAATTGAAAATTATCTGGGTCATCCCGAACTTGGCAGTATCGATGCCCTTTTACTGGCTTGTACCCATTACCCTTTAATACACAAAGAAATTGAGTCATTTTACAATAGCAATATTACTATACTTGACTCCACGGATGTAGTGGCTCAGGAAGTTTTCGCAATTTTAAAAGACCGGCAACTTCTTTCTGGTAAAAAAGTGGGCCAGGATGTATTTTACGTGTCAGACTATACACAGAGTTTTGAAGAAACTTCGCGAATGTTTTATGGAGAAGATATAAAACTCGAGTATCAGCAAATATGGACTTAAAGAACTGATTAACTAAAGGCCTGTTCTATAATATCCAACTGTTGCTTATCATGAATTTTCTTAAATCCTGTGGCAGGCGATGAAGCCGGTTTTCTCGCAATAACGTCAATGGAATCCTTACGGAAAGAGGATAGCAAATAACTCCATGCACCCATATTCATTGGTTCTTCCTGAACCCAGTAAAAGGATGCCTTGCCATAAGTCTTTATGATATCTCTGATTTGATTTTCAGGCAGCGGATAAAGCTGTTCGATTCGAACTATGGCCACATCGCTGATATTTTTTGCTTTCCTGTATTCATCGAGTTCATAATATATCTTTCCTGAGCAGAACAACACTTTTCGGGCTTTTTTGACAGCATTATCTGCAATTACTTCCTGAAAAGTCGTGTTACCTGTAAATTCTTCCAGTGCACTGACACATGAAGGATGACGCAGGAGTGATTTTGGCGACATCACAACCAAAGGTTTTCTGAATGGCATAGCCAGTTGCCTCCTGAGCGCATGGAAAAAATTAGCGGGTGTCGTGATATTGGCAACAATCATGTTGAAGTCGGCAGTCATTTGAAGGAATCGCTCCAATCGGGCACTGGAATGTTCAGGGCCCTGCCCTTCCAGACCATGCGGCAAAAGCATAACCATACCACTCATTCTTTGCCATTTACTTTCTCCGGCGCCTATAAACTGATCTACAATGGTTTGTGCACCATTATAAAAATCACCAAATTGGGCCTCCCAAAGGACGAGTTGATCCGGTGAAGCGAGTGAATACCCGTATTCAAAGCCTAAAACTGCAAATTCTGACAGAAGCGAATTGTAAATGTAAAGTTTCCCTTCAGCACCTTCAAGCGTATTTAAGCGGTTATATTCCTGATTTGTGCGCTCATCGATAAAGATGGCATGTCTGTGAGAGAATGTTCCCCGCTTCACATCCTGACCACTCATACGGACTACATTCCCCTGGAGCATTACAGACCCAAATGCCAAAAGCTCCCCAAATCCCCAGTCCAGTTTATTCTGGTCTATCATCTCCTGCTTTGATTTCTGCAAACGCTTTATCTTGGATAATGGTGTAAAATCTTTGGGAAGCGTCATCAAATGCTTTAAAATTTTTTCAGCATCCTGTTTTTTTATGCCGGTGACAGGTGTTACCATATCCGCAGACTGGATGGTCTTTTTTAATGCCCTCCAGTGTTGCTCTGGCTCCTGATATTTATATGGTAAAATATTTTGTTTGACCATGTCAAGTCGCTCCTGTAACTGGGCCCAGAATGTAGATTCCAGCGATTCTCCATGCTTTACGTCTATATCTCCCCTTTCTATTAGTTTATGAAGGTATATTTCTCTTGGGTTAGGATGTTTTTCAATAAGTTCGTACATCTTTGGTTGAGTAAATTTCGGATCATCTCCTTCATTATGTCCGTGTCTTCTGTAACAGACCATGTCGACAAAAACATCCCCGTGAAATTTTTGCCTGTATTCTGTCGCCAGCAAAATGGCAAACACTACCGCTTCAGGATCATCACCATTTACATGAAATACAGGTGCCTGAACAAGTGATGCCGCGGCAGTTGAATAGGTTGAGGATCGGGCATCATCAAAATTAGTAGTAAAACCAACCTGATTATTGATCACAAAATGTAATGTTCCTCCAGTATAATAGCCATCCAGCTGGCTCATTTGAACTGTCTCATATACGACTCCCTGACCTGCAACGGCACTATCCCCGTGTATAAGGACAGGCATTATTCTATTGTAATCACCTTTGTAAAGAAGATCTGCCTTAGCCCTGGTAAAACCTTCCAAAACAGGATTGACAGCTTCCAGGTGAGATGGATTTGGGACCAGTTTGAGATGGACTGGTTTACCATTGGGCGTTTCAATCTGAGAAGAAAAACCAAGGTGATATTTAACGTCACCATCGCCAAAGCTTTGATCCAGTACTGCTGTACCTTCAAATTCATTAAATATCTGATCGTAGGTTTTTCCCATTATATTTGCCAGCACATTAAGTCTGCCGCGATGAGCCATACCAAAGACAATTTCTTCTACTCCGAGATCAGCACTTAGCGTGATTGCGGCATCCAGAGCGGCTATAGTTGTCTCTCCGCCTTCCAGAGAAAAACGCTTTTGGCCTACGTATTTTGTGTGTAAAAATTTTTCAAATATTACCGCCCCATTGAGTTTTTCGAGAATTCTTTCTTTATGTTTAATATTTAAACCAAAATCACCTATGAGGATTCTTCCCTCTATTTTTTCCTGAAGCCATTTGCGCTTTTCATGATTTTCGATGTGGGCATACTCTATTCCGATATTTCCGCAATAAATGCCTCGCAGCTTGTCCAGTATTTGCTGTAACGTAGCATTTTTTAATCCCAACTCTTCCCCTGCTCTGAAAACGTGACCGAGATCCTTCTCGTCCAATGCATAATCATGTAAATCCAGATGTGGCTTTCTATCCCTTCGAGGCTGTATGGGATTGGTCGTTGCCAATAAGTGACCACGACTTCTAAAGCCATTTATTATTGCCATTACACCAAATTCCTTACTGCTTCCTGAAAAATCTGTTACTCCAATTTGTTCACTTCCAGATTTTTCTGCAAAATCAAAACCCTCAAAGAAAACACGCCAACCGGCATCCACACTATCCGGATCAGCTTTATAATTCTTATACATGGATTCAATAAAAGACGGATGTGCATTGAAAACATAGGAATAGTCCTGCATGGTTATATGTTTAATTTTTATTGATGCTTATTATATGTATTTGATGCCTAAATCAAATACCCTGAAAATATCATCTACACATCAAATAACTTTCATTTAGTGATATAATGCGGATAATATGTAATCATTTTAGCTTAGCCTAAATAATTGTGCAAATATACATCCGAAAGAAAAAAGTCGCCAGTAAAAATCAATGAATTATTGTCATTTATTTAGACAAGTCTAAATAAATGGTTAATTGTCCTTTATGGCTAGTGCATAAAACAATCCCAACGAAAATCCATAAACAAAAATAGATAGCTGGGCGTCAAGTGGCACTTCAAATAAAAATGTAATTCCTGATGAAATCATAAATGCCAAAAACCCAAAATGACGGCGAAGGGATGCGTTCCAGAATGGTACAATCAGAAAGAGGATTAACAGCAAAAACGAAAATACTCCTCCGGCTGCCCAGTATTCTATGAATTGAGAACTCGGAGGAAATCTTTCCTCCTTTGGTAGAAAAGGTGTGTGTAAACTGTACCACTTGTCCATTTCCTGGTCGATCATAGTGAAACCAACGCCTGAAAGAGGATGCCTGTCAATGATATCGGCCCCTGCTTTAAGCGAGTAAACACGCAAAGCATCACTTAAACCAGGTTGATAATTGTCTTTTGAATAATAGTAAAAATCATGGTGGATAAAAGCAATTCTTTGTCTTACTGTAGGAAAAATGAGATAAGCCAAAACCGGCAAAGAAAATACGACAGCTGCAAGGATTGCAGCCATTTTTTTACTATGCCTGAGTAAAATCCATGATATTCCAAATAAAGCCATAGTATACAACACAACCCATCCTGTCTTTGACCCAAGCAGATGCACAAATCCGACCTGAATTGCAGCAATGAAAATATAAACCGCCATATCTTTTCTGGACTTTGCCGATATACTTAGTAGTATAGCCACTAATACAGAAATTGCAGAAGCCCAACCCACCCTAATATGATCCTGGTACGCCAGCACACTCATTACTTTTGCTTGTCCATAGAGTTGATTATATGCAGAAAATGCCGACAGATAGTTTATTACACTATATGCTGTGGAAATTAGCATTGCCGCCAAAAATATCATCATGGCATGCTTTATAAAATTGCTGTATCTTATTGTACTTACAAAGAAGACAGGATAAACAAAAAGAGACCATTTCATTATATTTCGGGAATTCTGAATTGTCCCGCAACAAATCAAATCATATAAAAAAGGCAATGTAACGACTACCAATAATAAGTATATCCAGGGCTTCCATAATTTTTTCCAGGAGTACTTAATATAGTATAAACCATGAATTCCAGCCAGAAATAGTCCACAATTATTTAGTACTCTGTTAAATAAAAAACCGGAAATGAGAAAAATAATGCTTAAATAAGCTATTGTCTCCAAAATTTTTTCCCGGCGCAATATCAAAGTTTCCAATTTATTTCTCACTTAGTATCTGGTGAATATCCGATCTTGCTGCCTGTATAGCAGGAATGATGGCTGCTATAAAACCTATTATTAAAGAAATGCCGAGCAGCATCCACTCTTCTTCCAAAAATACCCAACCTGAAAAACTATACCTAAAATCAGATTTTAAATACCCTGCCATCCATTCCATTGACAGGTGACTAACGAGCCCTCCAAAAAAATATCCGATCGCTGCAAGCATCAGTCCTTCCAGTATAATCAGCATAAATATTTTTATTCTGCTTGCGCCCATTACTCTCAAAAGGGCAAGTTCATATTTTCTTTCCTTCATACTTCTGTATAGAGAAATAAATATACTTAGTGCAGAAACAATGGCTATTATTATAGCTAAACTTCTGAGCGTATCCGTTCCAACGCCAATCATGGAATAAAGTCTGTTGATTTCTATGGCAGGAGAAGCAGCCTGCATTTCTGTATTTTCATTGATATTACGACCAAAATTAAGTGCCTGAAAATTTGTACGGTTCTTATATTGAATGAGTACAGAGGTAATTTCCTGGTCCGGATGCTGAAGCAAATCAGCATTGCTATTGTCGTGCAAATGATCTTCGTGGCCATCATTTTCATCATGTGTGGCATGGTCGTGTTCTTCACTGGCATCTTGTTCGCCATGATGCTCATGAACTTCCCAAACTGAGGCTGTATTGGTCAGAATTAACTGGTCAAGCACAGAACCGGTGCCTGTAAGTATTCCGGTAACAATAAATGAGGCATGATCATGTGTAAGATCCTGGTCGTCCTCAAAACCATGAGCACTTGAAAATTTATCGCCTATACTGAGATTTGTTTCCTCTGCTACAGCTTTTCCTATAGTAACCTCCATAGAATTTTTATAAAGTACCCCTGAATCCAGTTTTCCCCCGTATAATTCTATTATGTCGTGATTGGTGCCTACTATCCTGTAGCCTTTGTAGTTGTCGCCAAGTGAAAGCGGAATAGCCTTTTTTATGAGCGGATGGTTTGGTCGTAAAACAGGAGCAGCATTTTTAATCGGAATATTTCCGGTAGGGTTATCAATATGGTACATGCTGCAAAGAATTAACTGAAGCGGACTGCCTTTTGCACCAACAACCAGATCAATTCCTGCCAGATTGTTATCAAATTTATCCTTTAATTGTTCGTTGAAAAGCAACAAAAATGAAATTAGTCCAACACCAAGTCCAAATAATATGATATTTAAAACCAGATTGAGTGGGTTGGTAATGACATTTCTCCAGGCAAGTATTGAAATTTTCATGAATCTTACTTTCTTTTTATTCTTCTAAATTATGGAAGCTACTTCATTCGTCAGGATAATATAACCTTTTTGGCAATTTTATCTTTTAATCGGTTGTCATGAGTTACAATGACGAGTGCAGAGCCGATTTCACCGGACTGCTCTTCAAGCAATTTTAAAACTTCGCTGCTATTAAAATCATCAAGAGCTGAGGTTGGTTCGTCTGCAAGGATAAGCGACGGCTTATTCACCAGTGCTCTGGCGATAGCAACACGTTGTCTCTCCCCCTGACTGAGGAGATGAACTTTACTCTTTGCCTTGTGCCCAATATTTAAACGCTCCAGCAGATGAAGACATTGCTGCTTGTCGGGGACTTTGCCCGCAAGGGATTGTGCCAGTTTGAGGTTTTCAATCACATTCAGTGCATGAACAAAATGATTGTTTTGAAAAATTATACCAATATGCTGACCTCTGAACAAATCAAGTTCTGCACCAAAAATTTTCGTGATATCTTTGTTTTGTATTTTTATTTCTCCTGAAGTTACTGTAAGTAATCCGCCCAGCAAATGAAGTAAAGTGGTTTTTCCAACGCCTGAATTTCCAAGTACAAGCATCATCTCGTTTTCAGCGCAACTGATGTCGGGAAAAACAAATTGCTGTCCACCGGGATATTCGAAGGTCAAAGCATACGTTTGTATCATAAATACAGGAATATTTTGTTTGTTTTAATTAATTATTTACTAACTGGCACTTAGCTTGAGTTATTCACAAATGATTAAATTATCAATGAGTCTTACACCTCCAACCCATAGTGCGGTGCATGCTACTGCATAATTTGTCTGGAAAATATTATCAACATGCTTTAAGGAATAGCCATCAACTATACTGAAATACTCAACTTTAAATCCTTCCTTTGCAAAAATACTACACGCAAATGTCTCCAGCTCCGACGAAGATTCCTGGTGCAGAAAACGCTCTTTAACCTCCAGCAGGACTTCATAAATTAATCCTGCTTTTTGCTTCATTTCGTTATCAAGCCTTTGATTTCTTGAACTCATGGCCAGGCCATTGGATTCCCTAATTGTTGGACAAACTATCAAATCTACCGGAAATTTCCATTTCTTAATCATATGTCCAATAATGGTAAATTGTTGGAAATCTTTCTGCCCCATGTAAAGCCTGTCTGGATTTACCAGCTCAAGAAGTCGTCTTACTATGCTCACAACTCCCTGAAAATGACCTGGGCGGTGCTCTCCTTCCATGACATTGTCCAGGCCATCCAAATCATATGTCACAGGAGTTTGTAAACCTTCCGGATACATTTCATTTGTATCAGGATAAAATAAAACCTGAATCCCTGCATTCTCGAGCAATAATGAATCATTCTCCAGGGTTCTGGGATAAGCCTCCAGATCTTTTGGATCATTAAATTGGGTTGGATTAACAAAAATGGAGCAGACTGTATAGTCATTTTCATTTAGTGATTGAATGACCAAAGCTAAATGACCATCGTGCAATGCCCCCATGGTAGGGACAAAGCCTATTGTCTTTCCTGCATGTTTGCAGTCAGATACCCATGTAATGAGATCATTACACCGCTCAATCTTTCTCATATCGGAATATATCCCGCAAATTACGATGTTATCTGACGATACTAAAAGTCTGAGCAGCTAAGATTTGGCCAATTTTATTTTGGAGTGTAGCAACATAAATTCCCTTTGGAAAATCCTGTAGATTTATTTGGGTTTCAAAGGCTTCCATATTCTTAATAGAATGTTCAATCCACACTCTACCGTCCAAACCAGTTATTTTCAAATGATATTCAGGATCTGTTAATCCTGTTACACTCATTTTCGTAAACTGATCTGCAGGATTGGGATATACACCAAAGGTTCCTGAGAAATCAACCTCATTTAAGTTACTGGTCTGCAGATCTGCATAAGTAACAGATTCGGGGTTTTGCTCTGCATCCATGGAAACGGATACCAGAATTTCTTTTTTGGAATTTGTGTAATAATTATACAAATAAGTTGTATCCTTCAATGGTCCTACTGGTCCGCCGCCGCCGCCACCAAAAATGGTAGATAAATCAATCCAGCCAAGAAACGGAATTTTTAATTCCAGTTTGTTTTCAGAGATAGAAATGGCTTTTTCTCTGAGCACATCAAATGTTTTGCCCTGCAATTTGACCTTTCCCCATCCATCTATGGTGTCCACAGTTACCTCCTTAAATGTCAGTCTGATAGAATCAGGTTTTATGGGCAAACTTGCCAGCAATGAATCCGGTATAATAGCAGCACTAAAAGCAATAAAAAATGACCCTTCTGAACGGGAATTCGTTTCGTAATACATCGGAGACCTTCTGAAAACAGGTCTTGTTTTATAATTAATGGCAAGATCTGAAGCAAATATAAATTCATCTGAAGTAAAACCTACAAGTTCAATTCTACTGCTTAGAATTTTAGCATATAATTCTCCTTCAGAACTATCAACTTTTACAAGAACATTGGCATCGGGAAACAAAGCCTGATTTTTTCCGGTACTCTTATCAAGCCATCTTTGAACGACAAGTTCGCCGCCTGAAAGATTGCTAAAATCATAGGTTTTATTCTCTCCGGATTCACCTATGCGAACATTTTCTACCTGATCAGTAATGTACGTTCGCAACTGATCTCCGACTTTCGGGAACGAAGCATTGTTGACTACAATCTGAGCTTCTGCACTAAAAATCACAAATAATGCAAAAATGGATGTAAAAAATGTTTTCATTGTATGTTATTTTAGATGTTAAATACAAAAATATCAATAATAAGGCTTTGTTAGTCAATATATTCGACTTTTCTTAAAAATTTAATGCCTATTTTAAACTCCATGCTTAAATTCCTGACAAGCCGTTCTTCTAAATTTATCGTTTGCCGTGTAAAAGGATCGACTACGCTGAATATTTGTGGCTGATCATACTGAAACGAAACATCCGGACATATGACAAATTCTAAAAATAGTCTTGCAAACTCAGAGACATCCTTCTCGAGTCCGCCTCCTGCTGTAAACCCATAAAGAAACTTCTTGACAAAAGCATCTTCCGGGTAAAATAGATTATTGAATTGCCTGTAATCATCAAGATTGGTGTTTATATTGTACTCTGCACGAATTCCCAGGATATAAAAAGGCATCATACCCCAAACTTCCTGATTCAATCCTTTTTTTAACCCTGTCTCAAGCTGCAAATTTCTGAATTTAAAACCTTGAAAAGCTGCAAAATCGCCAAAAGTGGAAATGACCCTAAAGGAACTTCCTTTCACTCTGTAACCCAAACTGGCATATAATGAGCCTTTATTTTCTTCATCATAACTTTCAATAAAAATATCTGCAGGTACAGAAAAAAGCTGTTGGCGATTAAGCCCGCTACCAAGTCCATTACCCCAGGATTGCCAGTTTAAAGCCCCTCCGGATTTGGTTCCGAACCAAAAACTCTGCCCAAATAAAGACAGGGAAAATATCATTGATACAAACAAAATGACGGTCCTTGACATACTTTTAATTTATTCACAAAAGTAATGACTAAAATGCAATCAGAATGCGTTTTATGAGCCAACAATTAGTATTTCAAAATTTGAACCCGTCAGTAATTCATACAGGGAATATTATATTGTGTTGTATTATAAGTTACAGCCTATAATTTGTGCATCGACAATATTAAAAATCAGCTTTTAACCCTGGAGGTAAAAACATGACGGTTGCCCCTGGTCGAAGACAAGACAGCTTTAGCATGGCCAACAGACAATGGAGATTCAATCAGCAATGGAATTTTATTTTTATCATCACTTACCCAAATAGTCATTTTATTACCCTCCTTAAAAACATTACCCGTAATCAAATCAGGTACAACCACAATGGTATTGTACAACCCAAGATCCTTGATTTCCTTGGATTTTTCTTTACCCTTGTAACGAACTTTTATCGGGTAAATTTTCTCATCCATAAGCATGTTAACCGGAATATAATCGCCTGAATGATATCTGGAAACATCAATATTTCTTAAAAAATAGAATACAGAGAGCAAGTCATGCATGCAATCGTCGTAATTAAAAGTTTTTTTTCTGGCTAATTTTTTTGTTCTTCCATTATAGCTTTCCGCGAAACCACCGGACTGATTAAAAACCAGGCTGTCGTAGCGGTGGTAATTTCCTTCATGTACCTTTCTAATAAAATAATGTGGCAATAATTTTTCTTTATCTATTTTCGATGCAAAGGTATCTCTGACTTTAAAAAACCAGTCATAGCTGTCGTATGTCCTTGCAGTAACTTTCATTTCATAATGCTTGCCTATATCCCTGACTCTAAACCTGGCTTCGCCTGCAGGAACCCATACCCAGCCAAGCTGGTAGTAAACCTTGTAAATCAGCTCTTCTCCATCCTTAAAACTTTCATTTATTATGGCGCAATTAGGATTGTATACACTATTTCCAAAACCAGCAAATACGACCACTGCACCAGCCATTGCCATGGCTTTCCATATTCTTTTATACATTAGTGTGGAGAATTGTTGTTTTTTAAAAACGTTCTTTCACTTATAATGTTATTATCTTCCATAAAATTATAATTCAACCAGGATTAATCTCAAATTAAGAAAATTTTAAGTAGTTATGTCAAAAAATATTATCACTATACAGGAAACAGACGAAATAATTCGTGGTCTCCGAGATTTTGCAGATAATGGTCAAAGATCTTATGCTTTTCGAAAGAAAAAACTTGAATTGCTGAGAAAAGCGGTTCTTGCAAATGCTGATGCCATAGCTGAAGCGATTGGAAAAGACCTTGGAAAACATCAGTTCGAAACATACCTTAGTGATGTAGGGGTTATAGCTGAGGAAATAAGCTTCATCCTGAAAAATTTAAAAATGTGGATGCAACCGGAGGACGTTTCTACTCCAATGGCCATATTCCCATCAACAAAAACAACTCTGTATCATGAGCCAAAAGGAGTTGTACTTATTTTTTCTCCATGGAATTACCCTGTAAATTTATCTTTAATTCCATTGGCAGGAGCTATAGCTGCAGGTAATACAGTATTATTGAAACCAGCACATGAGACACCCAATGCTGCTGCTGTTATATCCAAAATAGTGCATGAAGTCTTTGAAAAAACTCATGTGTCCGTTATTGAAGGGGAGGGAAAAATTATAGGTCCGTTGCTTCTTGACAACTACAGATTTGATCATATATTTTTTACAGGATCACCCCAGGTAGGAAAATGGATAATGGAAAAGGCAGCGAAAAATTTAACTCCCGTAACACTGGAACTGGGTGGAAAAAGCCCGGTAATTGTTGATAAGAATTCAAATTTGAAAACTGCGGTAACCCGAATAATCTGGGGTAAAATGTTTAGTGCAGGTCAAACGTGCATCGCACCAGATTACGCCCTTGTCCATGAAGACATAAAGGAAGAATTTATTAAACTTGCCATTGAAAGGATACACAGCTTTTATGGAGCAAATCCTGAAGAATCTCCATATCTGGCCAGAATTGTCAGTAAAGAGCGTTGTGAAAAGCTTACAGGATATTTAAAACAAGGCACCATCATTCATGGCGGATTTTATGACATTGAAAAAAAATATATCGAACCTACATTGCTTGAAATTCATGACCTGGAGGCACCCGTGATGAAAGAGGAAATTTTTGGACCAATTTTGCCGTTGATAACCTGGAAATCCAAAGATGCGATTTTACAAATAATCAGAAAAAACAGATATCCTCTGGCCTGCTATGTTTATTCAACTGATAAAAAATTTAGTGATTATATCATCCAGCATGTTGAATTTGGAAGCGGTTGTATAAATGATAATCTCGTGCAATTCGTCAATAATAAATTACCTTTCGGAGGAATACAAAACAGCGGAGTGGGCAGATATCACGGAAAATTCAGTTTTGATGCCTTTTCTCATACAAAGGGTGTTGTAAATACATTGTCCAATATAGATCACAATCTGAAGTACCCACCTTACAGCAGTTGGAAAATGAAATTATCTAAATGGTTTCTGGAATAAACAACTTGTCCTGACATTATGCATTTATGACTTGAATCTATGGATTATAAATTGAGGACAATCTTTTTTTATAAAGACTATATGTTTTAATTTATTCCTGAATCTTCACTAATTTCATTAATTTTGAGTGAACTCACTATTAATGTATTATCAATGGAATTAAAAACCAGACAAATCAAATTTGCATTTTTATGTTGTTTTTTTCTGTTTTATGGATGTAAGGAAAGGGAAAAAACAAACCCGCAATCCGGTGTTGATAATGTAATTTTTACTGAAAAACAAGCTCTTTCATTTTCAAAACTGGTTTTAAAGTGTGTTGACCAGGAATTTCCCAATAAATTGAATCAAACACTTGGTGGCATATATGAACTGGGAAGTCCACGGGCCCTACATCCGGCATTTTTTGGTTGTTTTGACTGGCATTCATCTGTGCACGGACATTGGCTTTTGATCGAAATACTTAAAAAATTTCCAAATATTGAAAATGCCAAGGAAATTAAATCAGTACTCGAAAAACATCTTAGTAAGGAAAATTTACTGCAGGAAAAAGCATATTTTCTAAGAGAATCAGAATCTGGTTTTGAAAGAACTTATGGTTGGGCATGGCTCCTGCAATTAAGTATTGCTTTAAAGGAGTGGAATGATCCTTTGGGTCGGGTTCTGGAAAATAATCTGGACCCGCTTACACTTATGATTACAGATAAATACAAATCTTTTCTTCCAAAACTGGTATACCCTGTCCGGGGTGGTGAACACACCAATACTGCTTTTGGACTTTCATTTGCGCTGGATTATGGCAGGGCTGCTGGTGACAGGGAGCTGATAGAATTGGTTACAGAAAGAGCTAAAACATTTTACATGTCAGACACGGGATGTCCTCTGAAATGGGAGCCCTCAGGTTATGACTTTTTATCTCCTTGTCTTGAAGAAGCCTATCTGATGAAAAAAGTATTGGACAAAACGTCCTTTACAAGCTGGCTTGATCAGTTTTTACCAGAGTTAAAATCCCTGAATTTTACTTTGGAGCCCGGGAAAGTACTGGATAATAAGGATGGCAAACTAGTACATCTTGACGGACTTAACTTTAGTCGTGCATGGGCTTTATATGCCATCGCCGGAAAAGAGGATCAATTCCGGCATTTAACTGATATTGCAGATATGCACATTAACCATTCTCTGCCAAATATATCCGGTGATAATTACGAAGGAAGTCACTGGCTGGCAAGTTTTGCCGTTTATGCCCTTTTAATCCATGAAGAAAATCTTTAATCAGTTCGGACCAGGAGTTTTAGTTACCGCTGCTTTCATTGGCCCCGGTACAGTAACTGTTTGTACTCTGGCTGGAAATGACCATCAGTTGAATTTATTGTGGGTAATGGGTTTTGCTATAGCATCAACCATTGTTCTGCAGGAAATGAGTTTAAGACTTGGACTTATTACTCAAAAAGGACTTGCCGTAAACATACGGGGACAAATTCACTCCAGATGGCTAAAATCTTTGGCAATGGTTTTGATTTTTTCATCCATTGTTATTGGAAATTTAGCCTATGAAGCAGGAAATATTTCAGGGAGCGCCCTGGGACTTTCTTATGTTTTAATGGATATTAAACAGGATTATTATTCATGGTATGCCATCGGTGTGGGGGTTTTGTCCTCATGGCTGGTGTTTTCGGGCAACTACAAAATAATTGAGCGCGTACTTATTGGATTGGTTGGAATTATGAGCTTCGTGTTTATTTTTGCTGCATTGTTGTCGGGCCCAAAAATAACTGAACTATTGACCGGGCTATTCAGACCATCGTTTCCTAAAGATAGCTTTTACACCATCATGGGACTAATTGGTACTACGATTGTCCCTTACAACCTGTTTCTTCATGCCTCCATGATATCATCCAAGTGGAAAACGGCCGATGCTTTACCTGCAGCAAGAAAAGACAATTTTGCTGCCATAGTTCTGGGAGGCATTATTTCCAGCAGCATAATTATTTGTGGTGCTGCAGGCAACGGAGGCGCTGGTAATCTTGCAGAGGTCATGAAACCGGCACTGGGATCTGCGGCATATCCTCTTATGGGTATGGGATTATTTACTGCAGGACTAACCTCGGCGATTACAGCTCCGCTGGCAGCAGTTCTGGTAGCACGAGAGTGCTTTAACTGGGAAAATTCTTTATTGTCAAACAAGTCAAGAGGCATTGGCGCTTTGGTTATTTTTACCGGGACAATCATATCTGTTGTAGGATATAAACCGATAGATATTATCAGGTTTGCACAGGCACTAAATGCTATCCTGCTACCTGTTGTAGCCGGGTTTTTAATATGGATGATGAATCAAAATTCTTTTCCGCTCAAATACAGAAATAATATCTGGAACAATGTTCTTGGAATTCTTGTCCTGGGCGTTACGTTAATGATTAGTTTAAGAAGTTTCGAGAAAATCTTCAATCTCCATTTGTTTTAACATGACGATTGAGACAAAAAAATTGTGTATTAACGCTGACCTCGGAGAAGGATCTCCGTGGGATGAACAAATTATGCCACTAATACATACCTGTAATATTGCCTGCGGGGGACACGCGGGAAATTCTGAATCCATAAAAAAAACTATACTTTTAGCCAAAAACTACAGCGTTACTGCAGGCGCTCACCCATCTTACCCGGATAGTAAAAATTTTGGCAGAGTTACACTAAATATATCCGGTCATACCTTAAAAAAATCTATAATTTCACAAATATTTTCATTTCTAGAGGAAAGTGATAAGTGTGAAATGAAAATCCATCACATAAAACTTCATGGTGCGTTGTATCATGATGCGGCATACAATATTGAATGCGCAAAAATTGTTCTGGATGCATTTTATGAAGCCACAGGTGAAAAAGTTCTGGTATTTGCTCCATGTCAGTCTCCCTTTGTAAAGCTGTGTACTGAGAATAACTGGCCGGTATGGCAAGAAGCATTTATTGACAGAAACTATGAACATGATTACCACCTGACAAGCCGAAAAAAAGATAATGCCCTTATTGTAGATTCTGAATTATGCTTTGAAAGACTGCATAAAATGATCTTTCAAAATCAGGTCATAACGGCATCAGGTGAGACATTATCCATTTTTGCTGACACTTTCTGTATCCATGGGGATGAACCTTATACGGTGGATATTTTAAAATACATTCATGAAAAATTAAGTAATGAATCATTCTCATAATTATCCTGAAATAAATATGATAAACAATCAGGTCATTTCAATGACCTGGAAAAGAACTGATTATGAACCACTTACGCAGACAATTCATTCTTTGTCACATGATATCAGAAATAAATTATCTGAAAAACTCACGGATATTGTTCCATGCTACAATTCAATAACTATATTTTTTAAAGGTTCTTTCAATGCAGCTGATGTAAACGTATTAAACGATATCAGTAAGGATATACATCTTGAGGGAAACCCAACCAAAAATTGTCTTAAAATTCCTGTTTGTTTTGAAGATATATACGCTCCGGATATGCCGTATATGTCAAAATTTCTGAAAATGGAAATTGAAGATATAGTGGAAGAATTTTGCAGCAAAACCTATACTGTAGCATTCTTGGGATTTCTCCCAGGCTTTCCATATCTCAATGGCCTTAGCCAAAAACTGGTGGTGCCGCGTAAATCAACTCCTAGCAAAAGCGTTTCACCGGGAGCTGTGGGAATTGCAGGAAAGCAAGCCGGAATTTACCCTCAGAAATCACCCGGAGGATGGAATATCATTGGCAACTGTCCAATCACTTTATTTGATCCTGCAAATGCGCCATATGCGCTTTTTCAGCCGGGTGATCAAGTTAAGTTTTTTAGGGTAGATCAGTCAGAATATGAGGAAACAGCCTCTGAAAATACAGATTTATTTAATCGCCGGAAAATATTGCTACAGCATGTTTAAAGTTTTATCTCCGGGAATTTGGTCTGCTTTTCAGGATCAGGGTCGATTTGGCTTCAGACATCTTGGTGTGCCTGTTTGCGGCTCACTGGATGAATATTCCGCAAATAAAGCCAATTTTCTGGCCGGCAATCCCCTTGGTTCAACTGTAATTGAATGTACCATTAGAGGGCCTGTTATGGAATGTATTTACCCAGCAGAAGTAGTTATATCCGGTGTTGGATTTAATCCAACAATAAATCAGGTTCCAGCTTGTGCAGATAAGATATATAAGCTCCGATGTGGAGATGTTTTGGATGTTGGCAGTAGTAAAACAGGAATGCGTTCATATATAGCGGCCAAAGGTGGTTTTAATACAGAAAAAATCCTGGGCTCATCATCATATGATAGTATTATTGCTCCTACAATGAAACTTGTCAAAGATCTAATCATAGAAACCTGCCAATTTAAATCTGAAAAAAGTATTGAAGCACACCAATTAGGTGATGAAATCAACTTTGATCTGCAAACGATATCGGTAATTCCAGGTTCTGAATTTAACTTGTTAAAAGCTTTTGAAATTAAAGAATTACTTAATCATCCATGGACTATTGACCCATCCAGCAGCAGAATGGCCATATTATTAAAAGAAAATTTTGTTGTTGACAAAGCACAGATCATTTCTGCTGCTGTTTACCCCGGATGTGTACAGCTAACTCCTTCCGGCAAACTAATTTTACTTATGAAAGATGCTCAAACAACGGGAGGTTATGCAAGAATACTACAAATAAGTCCTACAGGCATGAATATTCTATCCCAGAAAGTTCCGGGCAGTCAGATATTCTTTAAAATGGAAAAAAAATGACAAGTTACCTTGTCAACAAATTAAAGTACTTGCTCTACAGGTGTGTACGGGAGTCCAAAAGCTTCAGAAACACCTTTGTAAACTACCTTTCCCTGCACTACATTCAATCCAAGTTTTAGCTCATTATTTTCTCTGCAAGCTGCTTTCCACCCTTTTTCAGCCAATTGCAAGGCATAGGGCAGTGTAGCGTTTGTTAAAGCTACAGTCGAAGTATAAGGCACCGCTCCGGGCATATTTGCCACGCAATAATGGACTACGTTATCAATAATGTATGTTGGGTCATCGTGTGTTGTTGGCTTGCAGGTTTCTATACAGCCTCCCTGGTCTACTGCCACATCAACTACTACAGTACCGGGTCTCATTTCTCCCAGCATTTCTCTGGTAATAAGATGTGGAGCTTTAGCGCCGGGAATCAATACGGCACCCACAATAAGGTCATGATTTTTGATAAGTCTTCGAATGGTGAACTCATTTGAATACATGGTAATGACATTGGCAGGCATAACATCACTCAGATACCTTAGTCTTTTAAGACTAACATCAAGAATCGTTACTATGGCGCCAAGGCCTGCAGCCATTTTTGCGGCCTGCGTACCTACAACACCTCCACCAAGAACCAAAACTTTGGCTGGCGGTACACCGGGAACACCCCCAAGTAGCACCCCTCTTCCTTGCTGTGGCTTTTCCAGGTATTTTGCACCTTGCTGGATAGCCATTCTTCCTGCAACTTCAGACATTGGAACAAGCAATGGTAATGATCGGTCAGATGACTCTACCGTCTCATAAGCAAGACAAACTGCATTGCTCTTGATCATGGCATTGGTAAGGGGCTCATAAGAAGCAAAATGGAAGTACGTAAAAAGTAGTTGATCAGGCCGGATAAGGCCATACTCCTTTTCAATAGGTTCCTTGACCTTAATGATCATTTCTGCAATTCCATAAACTTCTTCAATGGAAGGAAGAATAGTTGCTCCAGCTTCTTTATAATCCTCATCTGAAAATCCGGAACCAATACCTGCAGTAGATTGTATGTAAACCTTATGTCCCCTTTTGACAAACTCCAATGTGCCGGCAGGTGTCAGTGCAACTCTATTCTCGCTTTGCTTGATTTCTTTAGGAACGCCAATAATCATATCTGTTATTTTAAAGTGGTAAATTAAATTGATTTCATTTGGACTGCAAAATTACTAAAAACCGGTCAATGTAGTCAGTATTTCAATACTTTAAAGCATAAAATAAGATCTGAAAATATATGATTAAGTTTTTTTAACGCCCAATACATTTAAAATTTCTGTCAGATCCGCGCATTTATGATTTAGTAATTCTATTTTTGCAACAATATGGAATTTCTGTATCCTTCTTTTTTGTGGGCATTATCTGCACTGGCTATTCCTGTAGTCATTCATCTGTTCTATTTCAGAAGATATAAAAAGGTCATTTTCACCAATCTGAGATTTCTCAAGGAAGTTAAGGAAGAAACATCCAATAAAAACAAGCTCAAGCAATTACTCATTCTCGCTGCCAGAATCCTTGCAATTTCCTGCCTGGTTTTTGCATTTGCACAACCATTTATCCCAACTGGAAAATCTATTAAAAAGGGATTTAATGTTGTTTCTATTTTTATTGATAATTCTTTTTCAATGGGGGCATCGCAAGGCGAAATTCCTTTGTCTGACATTGCCCTGGACAGAGCAAGATCGCTCATTGAAGCTTACAGCCTGGATGATAAATTCCAAATTATCACACACGACCTTCTCGGCAGACATCAAAGACTTGTATCCCGGGAAGAAGCCCTGACTTTGCTGGACGAAATAAAACCCACCTGTGTCGTCCAGCCGCTTTCCAAAATTATAAACAGACAAAATCAGCTTTTAAAAAACGAACAAGCCAATAAAATAATTTATCTGATTTCTGATTTTCAAAAATCTATCAATGATATTGAAGGAATCAATGATACGGTTTCTGAAGTTAATCTTGTACCAGTTCAGTCGTTGCAACAAAGAAATGTCAGTATTGACAGCGTATGGTTTGAGTCCCAGATCCCAATGATGCATCAGGAAAATAAGCTGATCATCAGGGTTAAAAATCATGACCAGCAGGATGCTGAACAGATTAGAATTTCATTGTTAAAAGACAAGGAAGAAAAACCTGTTGGAATAAGAGATATTCCTGCCAATGGAGAGGTTACTGATACTATTTCTCTGGTTCTTCAATCTCCTGGAATACATCAGGCAACCATCGTATTAAAAGATTATCCAATACAGTTTGACGATAAGTATTTTATTAGTTTTTTAGTGCCTGACACGATTCAGGTTCTGCAGATCTATGACCAGCAACCAGACCCATACCTCAATGCACTATTTGAAGGCATAAGTTATTTCAAATTATCCAATCAGTCAGCCGCACAGCTTAATTATCAATCGTTAAAAAATTATCAGCTGGTTATATTCAATGAACTAAATTCCATTTCCTCCGGTCTCAGCAACGAAATAACCCAATATTTACGCGGCGGAGGAAAACTCCTTCTTTTTCCATCTGCCAATGCAGATCTGAATAGCTACAATCAGTTTCTTTCCTCATGGAATGGCGGTAAATTCGGACCTTTTCAAAAGATTAAAAAAGATGTTGGCACCCTCAACAAGCAGGAGTATGTTTTTAGGGATGTTTACATATCAAATGATAAAAATATTAAGTTGCCTTCCAGCAATGGTCATTTTCCTATAAACCACCAAGCAAACAGTCCTTACAGGGATTTAATGAATTACCGGGATGGACAATCCTTCCTCAGCCTCATTCCAACGGGTGACGGACAGCTTTTTTTGTCATCGGCCCCTCTGCAGCCACAATACAATAATTTATCAACACAGGCCGAAGTTTTTGTGCCCATGCTATATAATATGGCTGTTACCTCAACCGGAAAACAATTTATTTCTTACACTATAGCAAGCAGAAACACTGTTGTTTTAGGAACCCAAAAATCTTCAGGAGGAGAATTTGTCTATAAAGTACAGGGGCCAGTTGAATTCATTCCGGGACAAACACCGGATGGCAACAAGATGTTACTCGATATGGCAGACCAGATTAAACAAGCAGGTTTTTACCCGATAACAATGGGAGAGGATACGGTAGATATCATTTCTTTCAATTTTGACAGGACAGAATCAGATCTTTCTCTCACAACAGAAGATGAACTGAGTGACATGGAAATAGCTGAAGGAGTGAAACTAAACATTATTGACCAAAACGAACAGGTAAACATATCCAGCACAGTTGCTGAAAAAGATAAAGGAATTGTTTTGTGGAAATATTTTTTAGCCGGGGCTTTATTATTTTTACTTTTGGAAATACTTTTAATAAGATTTTTTAATCGGAATGTCCCGGTAAGCACTTCAGGCCTATGATCATTCTTATAAAAAACGCCACAATTTTACTTTCCGGAAATCCATATCACGGAAAGAAAATGGATATTCTGATTGAACATGGAAGAATCTCCCAGGTTGAGGCTGTAATAAATACTGCAGCAGACAAAGTAATTGAAGGCAATAAATTATACTGTACAATTGGATTGGCTGATATAGGAACTCATTCCGGTGAGCCAGGTTTTGAACACAGAGAAACCATAAAATCTCTTGCTGATGCCGCCCATGCCGGAGGATATACTGCTCTGATTACCTTCCCAAACACAAAACCCTACATTCAGACTAAGGCAGAAATAAAATATCTTAAGGATAAAGGAAAGGAATACAGCATAAACATAATGCCTGCAGGAGGACTTAGTAAGGATGGTCAGGGACAGGAGATCGCTGAATACATTGATATGTACCAGGCTGGTGCAGTGGCTTTTACAGATGGCTTAAAATCGTGCAATAACAGCGGGTTATTACTTCGTGCATTACAGTATGTAACCCATTTTGGTGGCACCATCATACATCACCCTAAAGACGAATTTTTAAGCCATGGCGGACAAATGCATGAAGGTATAAAAAGTACAGAACTTGGCCTAAAAGGCATTCCCGCAGAAGCTGAATTTACCATGCTTTACAGAGACCTGATGCTTCTTGAATATAGTAGGTCTAAAATGATAGTGCATGCCATTTCTTCAGCAAAATCTGTAGATCTACTAAAAAATTACAAAAAGGAAGGTAGTTCTTTGACGTCAACGGTAGCTTATCTTAACCTATGCGTAAACGATAACATCCTGGAAGGTTTCGATACCCTTTACAAGGTAACACCATCTGTCAGAACTGAAAATGACCGGGCTGCACTTGTTCGTGGAATTTCAGATGGTACCATTGACGCTATTATTTCCAATCACATACCTCTGGAAGAAGACCTCAAGAAAGTCGAATTCCCTTATGCCGCATTTGGTGCAGGGGGGCTTGAAACAGCATTTTGTGCCACAATTGACACCTTGAAAAATGAGGTTATTCTGGAAAAACTGACTGATTGTTTTACTAAAGGTCCCCGTCAAATACTTGACCTGGAGATACCGGATATTAAACCTGGGCAGCCTGCGGATTTATGTGTTTTTGATATTGACAGTCCGTGGACTTTCAACCGCACCAATTCCCTTTCACCAAATAACCCTTTCCTTAACAGAAAATCATTTGAGTGCAGGATAAAAGCCACTATCCTGGGAAATGAGGCATTTATTTTCTAAAACTATCGTTTAATCCAGGGTATGTTCTCCAGACCTATCCTTATTGTGTACCATCCTGCTGGTAATTGGGAAACATCCACCATCTGACTGTCTTTAACCATAAATACAACCCTTTCTTTACCTGTAATGTCAAATATAGCCCCTTTTGATAGTTTGTCCATATTAGATGACTTCTGAATAATCATGTATTGGTCACCCGGATTTGGATACACCTTATATGCAGATTCATATATTTCTTCATTTGACAAAGCAATATTGTTATTCTTACCAAATGTGGGATTTTGAATTACAAAAGGACCAGTACCATTAGGCACCCTGGCAAAACCCTTATTTGCTGTTTGCAGTCCAAATTCAAGCCGCTCAATAATAGCACCTGATGTGTCCGAAAGTATAAGTACCTCACCTGAAGCTGATAATTTGAAAGATGCGTGCATTGGACCGTCAGAGCCATCTTCATCAGCCCATATAATCAGATAACCCTGCCCTGGCATGATGGTTCCAGCAGGAATCTGCCATTTTTTAATTCTTGTATCATCATCACTTAAAAAATATCCTCCAATATTGACATCTTCTTCTCCTTTATTGTAAAGCTCAATCCAGTCCTCCCACTGACCGGCTTCATCTTTCACAGTTGAGGTATTTTGTGCCATGATTTCATTGATTACAACACCTGAACCAATAGCTGTATTGGTTGAAACTCTGTATACAAAAACATCATGTTCAGCCCCGGATGGAAAATAGGACCTGGTTTTTGCATTATCACCGGCAATGGCTTCAATATAATAGCGGACCAGAGTACCTGCATCAAATCCAGGAATGGTAGCGCCAAAAATACGATCTCCTGCAAGTTCATCCCGGTGTAGTCCATCGTCAAACATTTCTACAGAGGTAAAATTTCCAGTAATCCCGGGTGCATAATATAATTTCACAGCACTAAGGCCAGTACTTGAAGTAACAACAGCTTGTATATATCCTTCTTCATATTTTTTAGGAGCTGCATGAAGGACACCTTCCTTATTATAATGGGAAGCTTTTGTAATTGAAGGCGCAATTACATTTACCTCAGTATTGGAAAGTAAAAAATTTCTTCTCAACGTGACAAAAGTGATAAGCTGAGGATAACTTGTCGTATATTGACTTGTAGGATATAGTTTTTTTGTATCCGTAGCGACTTCTCCACCTATCTGCTGATGCAGATTGTCAACTTGCCGTGTCACCTCCTCGGTAGTAAATGTCTCCTGTAAAATAGTGCGGTAGTGGGCGAGATATCGTTGTCTGAATTCAGGTACATTCAGCAATTTATTTAATAAGGGATAATTGATGTTGGATACATTTTTAAAAGGCCCCCAATTACTGGCTGTAGCAAGATTATTTTGAAAACTGGAGTTTCCGTCATATTCAAGGGGTGTAGTTCTCCCTGTTTCAGGTTCATAATAAATATAGTAATCCATTTTACCCTTCATTACATAACTGTCATCATCCGTGAAAATATTTTCAGCTGCCAAAAACCACAAAGCCTTATCAATATCAATCACTGCTCTGACCTGATCATATTGAGTCGGAGACACCTGATTCAGACTTTGGCAGGCAGCAATCAGTTTTTGCCACGGTTCCGATATATCACTGGATTTGAGACTATAATATTTTTTATAGGTCAATGTATCAACACCCAGAAAATTCATTCCCGCTGTACCATCACCCCAGCCACCCATTGGAGGGCCGGTATTGTCTACCGTTGCCCTGAATCTGGCCCCATCATTGCTTAAAAAATATTCTTCCAGAAAGGTTTTATCAAGATTCTGAACATTACAATACAAACCCCAGTCCTGATTATTCAGAAATAATCTGATATAATTTGCTTTGGCTATTGGCGTGTATTTTCTGGCCATTCTTGAGTATAAAATTTCACGCATAAAAGAAGGGTCCTGATGTGCATTGTTAAATTTTAAATTTTTATAACCTAAGAATCTCTGATCAGCAACAGTAAAATCAGTCTCTACTGCAAATGATTTCTTCTGGGAATTTTGAATCATGGTATAGGATGTATTGCCCCTGAACCTAACCCCAACCTCCATCGTCTGATTTTCTACAGTCATATTTGCCTTTATCTGAGTCTCCTTTGGATAATTTGCCGTGAGCTGTGCCCAGTAATCAGGCTGTGGAAAATTCAGATACACTTTACGTATTGTCCTGTAGTCATAAAGACCATCAGGGTCTGCTGAATTCATCCGAAGTATCCTTCCATCTTCTGACAATGAATATGCTGAAGGCACAGACTGAGCATTCAACATTACAAAATTGCTTAATGCCACAAATTGGAAAAATAATTGAAACCGCATCTTCCACATTCTAATTCGAATTATATGTCTAAAATTAAGCTATTAAACAGTAAAGTGTACTCTGTCATTTATTAATATTTTTACCTTAAAGGGTAAAATATGAAGAACTTATCGATTTTCGATATTATTTCCTGAATGTTTGGGCAAAAAACTGAATGCAGCAATTCAACATGACTCTCTGTAAAAAATAAAAAATAGCCAGAGATAATGAAGTTTTTTACCTTACCGGAGCCAGAGATGATTTTTTTGATTTGGTCATAGCGCGAAAATCCCAGGGAGATACCGGGGCTGGCTCCTGCCATATTCCCCTTTTCTGATTTCGGGCATTTTTTTCTAAAGCAACCTGATAGGTGTCATCACTATACTTTGTAAAATGCCATGCATAGCCATCAGCAACCATTCTGTAATTGACATTTTCTCCATTTTCCAGGTAGGCGATACCGAGATATCTTTTGTATTTATCTTTGCCTTTTTGAACAACACAAACAGTTTTTCCGAAGATAAAATCAGAAAGATGCTTTTTAGAAGCCTGTCCGTAAGGTTGCTTTTTTTCAGGTGCATCTATGCCGTACATCCTTACTTTAATCTGCTCATTGGTGCTGGTAAGCAATGTAAATGTATCTCCGTCTTGCACTTTTACTACCTTGCCCCTGATTTCCTGTCCCTGGACTGACCAAAATAAAAGACTTAAAAAAAGAAGATACAGGTTATACATGATACATCCTATTTTGAGGTATTATTGACCTTTTACCGGTTACTACTTTACCTTAACCGACTGCTTCAGATTTTCTGTCAGTATATCCATTTGTGCCTTCTGTTCCAGCGAGTGGATAGATGGGTTAGATCGCATAGGATATAAAGCCTTTGCATTAAAATATTTCTCAAGATCAATCTCTATTTCAATTCTTGCATTCATACCTTCCTGCACAATAAAAGACTTTGTAAAATCAAAAGGAACATAGGCACTATCACCTCCGAGGTGAAGTGCAAACCCTTCTCCGGGGGTCCCATCATTTTTTAAATCTATTTTTCCTTCAGGTCTGAAAAATATATAACTCTTCCACACAGACCAGTAATTGGAAGTACTGCTTAAAACACTTGACGAAGGAAAATCTTTTGGTTCTTTTGAATTTAATGCAGGAGGAACTCCCAAGCCAAAGCGCAGTCCACTATATTCCCCCTCTTCAATTCCCTTTAATGTATAGACGTATCCATTTGCCCCAAGGCTACCCGTATGCGCTTCCGTAACATTAAGAAAATCAATTTCAGTGGTTTTGATTTCTGAAATTTGCCCCGATGAATTACTTTTCTTTTTTACATTGATATCTGCAACATAAAATGCGAATCTCGTAAAATTTAACAATTCACCTGTTACCGGATATGTATAGTTTTTAAACATCTCCAGGGGCTGTCCTCCATATGTGACTTTAAAGACCAGGTCTACATCCCCCTTTTTAACATCTTCATTACAACTGTTCAAAGAAAAGGTAATTCCGATTAAAAAGATAATTCCAAAAAGATAACTGAAGCGCATCATGATATTGATTTAACCTTTATAAAACAATAAAATTCTCATCCCGGTTCCCAAATTCAGATTTATTAACAATATACCTCCTTAATTGAGAGAAAATCTAAGTGTTACGCCAGTCCTTATGGTAGTTGACGGGAAATTTAAGGTCGTCTTCGGAATATTGTTTGAATACTCAAAATAATACCTTAAAGCCAGATTTTTATTGACATCATATTCCAGTGTCGGATTAAAAGAAACGGTCCTGCTGCCTCTGTCAGCCCTGGCATTGCTTAGACCATCTGTAAGATTAAAAACTTCTGACTGATCATCCCTGTAAGAAAAAGCAAGATTAAACTTAAGATCCCTTCCTTTAATGTTAGTGGTGCGTTTTATTTTAGTTGGGTCATTGTCTGCTTCTTCAAGACTTTCAGCTTTTTTCTTCTTATTTGTCTTTTTCTTACTGGTTTTTCCAAATCCCTTGAAATTTTTCCATACATATCCGGAACCAAGAACGATTTCGGTATTTCTTGCTTCTCTTAGTTGAGTAGGCCCTAACTCAAGATTTCTTGAAATTTTATATTCAAAATCAAGTTTGAAATCTGATTTTGATTTTATGCTTACACCTATGACGGGAGCAAATTGTTCACTGATTGCCATTCCCGGAATTTCAAGCCTCGAATAATAATTATTGTTCGGAGATAACTCTAGAAACGGATCTGCTTCGCTCCAGTTGGGCTGCGTTTCAAATCTGTTGGCGCGAATTGTTGAACGGTAACCATGCTTGATGGTAATATTTGAAAATATATCCTTAAATGGCTTCAATTTGGATAATCCATTATAATTGATTTGCCAGTTTGGCTTTGGAATGTAGGATAAACTGGAAAATTGATTCTGAATGTCAAGGTCAACCAGAAATGCATTGGTATTGGTATACGCCGCAACGAAGGCAGGAATGTTGACTGCATTACTCAATGGGCCATACCCAATTGTATGTCCTGTAGAATCTATCCCAGCACCCGGGATATTCGGTAGGCGAGATGAGATCACCTTTCTGTTGTCCTTAAATTTATTATACAAATCCTTACTATCCATCCACAATGTAGCCATCGAAATATAGGATGCATCAAAAGACCCAACATCGTATTTGGCCAGCTGGAGAAATTCTCCGTTGAACGAAGTTTTGGTCCTGAAAACTTCGGTATGATTTTCAGAGTAATTTTTATTGAAGGTAACATCAATGCTAAAGTCTTTAAATGGCTCAAGCAGTACTTTCACATCAATATTATGGCGTTTATTCTGTGATAGCGCAGTATTAAAATTATTGCTATTGTTAAACCAATCCTTATTTTGCTGAAGCCAGTTATCCTTTCCTGTTAAACGAGGCTGAACACCAGCAGCAAAATCAAGTCCTGGTGCAGAAAATCCCTCACTCAGTCCTAAAAGCTCAGCATTTGGCATAAATCCCGGGATTTGTGTAGCAAGTTCTTCCCGATAATTGACTTTAACTGACCGAAGCAAAAGTAATGGCCTAATAATGATACGCTCAGCTAAAGTTGGGTCGCGTGGCTTATCTTCCTTTTTACTCCCTTTTTCTGATTTTCCTTTTGATTTATCACCTTGTGCGTTGGACAGATTCTTATTTCCTCCTTCATCTCCAGCTTGATTGGCCCCTGCCACATCCATACCTGCATCATTTTTACCTTTTCCTCCTGTAGATTTTGAGGCGGACTTTCCGGAAGCATTATTGCTTCTGCTTGTTTTACGGGGTGCTTTACCGGTTTCAATTCCCTTGAGGTAGCCCCATTTTCCATACAGTTTATCGAAAGAAAATGTAGTATTTACGCTTCTGTTCTGACCATTCTTGATAATATTACCAAGCAGGGTTGGTTTTTCATCAATTTCAATTAACGAACCTCCTTCCCATCCATATTCAAGCTTGTAATCTGCTGTAGCTGTTATCCAGTTTAATATTGGAATATTGTTAAATGGTAGTCTGTAATTCAATCCTGCATTATGTTTGTAGAATTTACTCCTGCCCAGTTTCAAAATATTATTATTTCTGTACTGGCGCGCATATTCTTCAATTGGAACATCTATATTATTGGGGTTAATGACCTTTCCATACTCATTATACCAGGGCCTGTCCACAGGATTGTCTTCGATACCTCCTTGTCTCAATTCATCCACGAGTGATGTACTTGAAGCCCTGAAATTCAATCTCAGTGCACGGGACAAATCCCAGTCCATAGAATAATTTCTATCCCAGGTAAATCGTATATCATCAAATCTGTAAACAGGAATATCCGGCAATCTGAAAGTGCGGTTATTCGTTAGCCTGACCATTTTTGAATTAAAGGAAAAATTGCTTGGAAATAAGCTAAAGTTGAAATCACTGATTATTTTCAGTGATTTTGCTTTAATAAATTTAAATGGTTCAATGTAACTGGATTTTCTGTTGTACACATAATCCAGGCCTACGGTTTGTTGCACACTTTTATCCTCCGCAAGGATAGGTGTTCTGCGTGTATTTTCCGTAAATGCATAGGTAAATGCAAAGTTGCTCGGAGCCCAGGGAAGCTTGTTATCACCAAACTGTGTTTTCAAATTGGTAACTGCAAAAGTTTTGATTACAGTTTCATCCCGGTTTCGGTCTCTGATTTCCTGTTTTTCAGCCTGAGTCCGGGCTTCTGCAATTTTATCCTTGACTTCAATGTCGCGGTCAAATGCATCATATTGCGGTATTATGGAAGTCTTGGAATACTGCGCAAAAATAGGAGCTTTTATATCTGCCTCCTTTGGCAATAACTTTCCAGCCTCCAAATTGACCGCCGCATCATACTGCAGAGATTCCTCCCGCTGTCTTTCCTGTAATCGCTGATCCAGAGCTCCATAGCCTACGGAGCTGTAGTTGCCCGAAAAATTGAGTTCGCCAAGATCTGCCAATTGTATCTGCAATTTGGATTGTGCGGCAATAGCAGCTTCTTCCCTGAAATCTGTCAGTCTGAGCTCATTGATCCATACTTCCCCTGAAAGTGAATCACCAAAATCTTTCGCAAGACTTCTTAAACCAACCTGAAATACTTTTACCAAACCGAGAGATGGATTACCTTTTATGATAAGCGAATCTCCTTTGGCAGGATCCACTGCAATACCAAATTCTTTAACGGCAGGAAATCCCGCCTGATTGCGTAATTTTTTGACTTCAACCAGGCTATCGAGGTTGAGATTGATAAAATTTCTTTTCAGCCAGATACTGTCAGTAATTCCTCCATAGTCTTTATTGGACATTTTTAAAGGTAAAATATATTCATAATAATTTTCCCTGTAATCTTTTCCCAGTCGCAATACAAGTGCCAGCTTTCCCTCCTCTATAGGCTTTTGCCTGTCCTCTGCGTGTACAAACATCTGAAGGCGCTTATATTGGGTAATATCAAGTCTTGCAAGCTTGGTTGCCCCTACCTCACAACCTTTTTCGAGTCCAGAGAAAACCAGAGACATGGCTTTCTCATCCTGGCGCAATGCAACGGTTGCATTATTGATAATCTGCTGCTGAATTCCCTTTGGACTTATGTATTTAAAAGGTACCCGTTCACTATTTTCCTGTAATCCTACCTCATCAAGCGTAAATTGGATACTTTTTGGATCAAGCTCAGAATCACAAATGTTTGGAACCCTCCTCCACTGGCTTCTAAGTAGCTGAAATTCAGCCAGTCGGAATACCTTTGGCGTTTCAAAATTGGTCAGATACATCCTCATAAACTGTATGGACCGGTATCCCTGCATACCATTGATATTGTCCATATATTCCTGGATGGGTATCTGAAATCTATACCATTTTTCTGTCTGTCCTCCTGTGCCTCTAACCTCAATACTCTGTTTGTAATATGGCAAATTTTGAATATCAAGCTCGCCCCCATTATTTCTTATCCGGATACGATATTCATAAAAACTCTCTGCCTTGTCAATTGATTTATTATTGTTTAGATCCTCCGTATCAGGGTATCTGTTTCCTCTGACAAACTGGTTGCTGGTTGACTGGGAGTTATTAAGCGGAGCGTTCCCTTCAGGACCATTGAAATATTTTATTCTGTCAAGCAGGTTATCCGTAAAAAATTCACTGTTTGGATCTTCAAAAATTTCATCATTAAAAAACTTAAAATCATCAGCTGCAGGGTCTGCCAGAACAGCAGGAAGATTATTCATCGAAGTAATCCAGTCTTCAAATTTGTTTCGCTCATTTTCATTGCTGATTCCGTCAAATCCCACATCCTGACCTTTCCCCTCCTGCACATCAAAGCCATTTACCAGCGGAATAGATGTGGTAGCTCTTCCAAAAACATTAGGCTGAATAGGGAATGGCTGTTGAGAAGTTGGCAAAGCGTTTTCAAAAAATAAAATTTCATCCTTGATGATATCCTCTGAAACATTTCCCAGATTTATGACAATCTCTCCATTCTCATTGGGACTATGCTCGCGACCATCCGGTCTGTCCATAAAAGGATTAAGCATCCAGAATTCAATAAATTCGTAGTTTGCCGCTTCAAAATCTGGATTTTGAAAATATCTCATAATTCCTCCCCACCTGCTTTCCGGATCCCGAAGTTTTAATTTATTGTTTACAATATCAACTCCTGCCGTATAACCCGGATATCCTTCCCTGCGGTCATAGTTATACGGGCCACGTTCGTCCGGATAAAAACTCAGGTCAAATGTAAAAAGGTCATTTTGTCCTATAGGATTTTCCCGAAGCGGAAAGAGTTCTGTTTGTAAAATTTGTCTTGTGTAGGCGTTGGTGGCATCCTGGGATCCGCTGGATCTGTTGACCCCTCTGTCCAGTACATACCAGGCCAGTTTTGCCCTGTTGGCCCCATATATCAAACTATTATCCAGCTTCGCCTCAGGAAATCCTGAAGGATTTCTGGTCGTTGGCGTACTTGCAAGGGACCATTGGTTGGGATTAAAGCTACCCAGATTTACACCTGTAATTGCCCCTTCAAAATCATCAATATGGGCGATACCGTTATAATCAAAGGCACCATCAATAAAGCTGTTATGGCCCGGAAGCAGCACAGCCGTTTCGGCAGTAAAGTTGATCAGCGACTTTTCTTTGGTTGAATAAAAAGGCAATTTATCCAGCGCTTTGGTTAGCCATGGAACTTCGGATGTTAAACTATAATCCAATCCAAACACTTTGTTATTGATGGGATCTTCTCCGATATTAATTTTTTGGGTAAACGGCCTTTCCTTAAATCTTAAAAACGTACCCCCTAAAATTGAATTTTTATTAAAATTATACTCGGCCCGTAATCCAATCATGGTCTTTTGCTGAAGGCTGAAAACTGCATTATCCTCAAATGATACATTGATAGGCGTTCCCTGAGCATTGTAAGTCTCATTTATTATCCTCAGCCTTCCAAGACTGTAATCAATTTCATAATCTACTCCTTCAATGAGTTGCTTACCGCCGGCAGTTACCCTTACTGAGCCTCGCGGCACGAATGGACCCAGACTGATTTCACCATTACTGGCGCCCTTTACTTTGCCTCGCATGACAAACTTATTTCTTTCCAGTGATAAGCGTGCAATGGACAGGGTAGTATCATACAATTGCTGAAATGTATACAAACTGTCGAGGCGGCGATATTCATCTGTTTCGAGAGGAGGCTGTGCTGTTTCAATCAGCAGGTTGTTTATGCTTTCCTTCATCGAAGTCCCAAATGGTTCCAGTATTGGAAATACAATACTTCCGGTTTTTTCTATAACGGTAACACCTGAAACGAAATCAAAAATTCCATCCGCCTGGGGATCTCCATATCTGTTGAGCCGGTCCATGTTGAAAACCTGAAGCAATGGCAGCTTTCTGAATCGCTCTTCCGGAATAAATTTCAATAATGATCCATCGTTAAAATCATTCTCGTAATAAATGTCAAATTCAAAATCCTGCTGATTCAACTGTGAAGTTCTAAGCGGATAGACATTTTTCATCATCAGGTCCCACATCGGTGATGTGGTGTTTTGATTGATGGGCTTGATAAGCTTAATAAAGTGCAGTTTAGGTGGCTCTACCATAGCAGAATCCGGGGGCACACCTACTGGAGGTGTCTGATCACCAAACTGTAGTGAGGATGCTGAAAGCTGACCTACCTGGTACAGGGTGTCACAATTGTCAGTATAGTAATAATTATAAGCTATACCCAATATCTGATTCGGTCTCAATCTGTTATTCAGTGAGATAAATCCGAGTTTTGGATGATATGTATATTCTGAAGGATTTAACTTTCTTCCTCTGAAAATTTCAAAATCCTTTGACTGCTGAAGGCCAAATTGTGCCTGTAAGATCCGGGATGCTTTATCAATATCAACAATATCCTCATTATTGAGAATCCTTGTGTACAAATCATTGGATGCATTGGTTGGCAGACAGTTGCCTCTGGCATCTTTTGCGATGCAGTTTGTTTGTGTATTGATGGGATTGGACGAAAAATTTTCTTTTTCCGGCTCCCCGAGGTCGGCAACAGCTGCGACCATAGTACTGTTGAGCTGAAATTCTGGTCGGTCATCGGATATCCACACTTCCAGCTGAGCAATCTGAAAAGGGGTATTGATATATGGAAGCCTTGACAGTGCCTGTTCGTAATTTTCCCTGTTAAAATGAGAGATGAAAAAATGCCTGTTTTCATCATAATCATCCGGGTAAATTTCAAACTCCGTAACGTTTGTACCATTCTGAATTTTCAGGTTATTGGTTCTGGCCCGCTGTTGGGAAGCAAGAGCCGTTATGCGCAGTCTGGCAAATTGAAGCTCTGTCTTTACACCAAAAAGACTCTGAGCTCCTTTTATCAAATTTCCTCTGAGCGGCAGGTTGACATTTCCCGCCTCTATCTTTTTAATAATATCATCTTCTGAAAATGCATCTGAATCAAATGCAATTTTCATTATTCGGTCAAAATTAAAATTTGCCTGGGTATCGTAGTTGAAATCAAGTTTTAATTTTTTACCAATAGCACCATCAACGTTCATACGGATAGCAGGTGGCCTGATCTCCGGTATAGATTGCCGCTGAGCCAATATAGGCAGCGAGGGGTCATTGCGTCTGCTGTAAAGCCACCCTATACTTAGATCAACACTTCCTGTTGGTTTAATATTGACTTCAGACCCCCCAAACAATCTGTCCACCAGACTATTCTTGATATCCACCTTATCCATAGGATCAACCTTACCTGTGGCAGATTTTTTATCTGATTTTATCCCTGCAAGGCTGTTAAAATACTTGCGCTCCTGCTCTTTGGATTTCCATTCCAGATACTCTTCAAATGTCATGTAGGTAGGGGTACGATAATATTCATCTCCTATTTTTTCAAGGATAATATACTGCCCTGTCACGGGATCATACTCTACTGACTGTTTGATGGTAGACGGAGTTATATCGAAAGGATTGGTATTCTTATCATTGATAAAATCTCCTTTTCTATCTTTTAAGGGTATTGTGTCTTTTTTTGCAGGATCACCCGATACCTGGCTAATTTTTTTAGTTTTTTCCTGGTAATTTTCCGGAATCTTATAAGCTTTGCTCATCAGAGAATGAAAAGCAACAACAGAAATTAAGATGACCAAATACTTCCCCCTACGCTTAAAATTCATAATAAAGTCTCCTGTTTTATCTAAATTCCGGCGAAGTTCTTACCGGCACATCGAAGAATAACGCAAAAAGTATGGATGTTAGTATAAAAAAGCCTGAAAATCATATTAATTCATCTGTTTTAATACGTTTTTAATCAATTCTTCCACCAAACTGATATCCGGCTGTTTTTCAAAAACACTTTTAATATGCTTTTCAACTGCTGCTTTTGGAAATCCAAGTGCCATAAGAGCAGCCAGTGCTTCATCTTTAATGGCATTTGATGGCAGTGTAACCTGCAAAGCAGGCGTGTCAGTTCCGGTTTTCATCACTTTTTCCTTGAGATCGAGGATAATCTGCTTGGCGGTTTTGGGACCAATGCCCTTCACTTTACTCAAAGCGACAGCATTTTCATGCATGATAGCAGTCCTGACCTCTTCAGGAGTCATGTAGGATAAAATAACCCTGGCGGTATTAACACCAATTCCTGAAACAGAAATAAGCTGTACGAAAAGCAATCTTTCTTCGTCATCAAAAAATCCGTAAAGAGACTGTTCCTCTTCCCTGACATGATGGTAAGTTAAAATTTTGATGCTTTCCAGGCTTTCCAACCGTGAATAAGTATGCAGGCTAATATTGACATGATAGCCCACACCACCACATTCCACATATATAAATGTGGGTGTTTTCAGTGTTATTTTACCATTTAAATAGGCAATCAAATTCCGGAATTTTAATTAAAAATTACTTTAATCGGCAAATTTATAAATAATTACCAATACTTATATATTATAATTAATAATAATATAATATTTATGCACCGCGCGATACCAAGTGTCCTTAAAATGCCGTTTATCTTCAAATAGCTATTTATCCTTATTTTTGTCTCTGAAACACATTAAAGACCCTATTTTTTTAAAAAACAAATACCAATTTCAGCATCATTAGGGACAATTATAATCCTGAAAGGGCAAATAATAAAGCGTTTATGACCCATCAGGATTTTTATGAAAGTCTATTTTTTCAAATCGTGAAAAACAACCAGATGAATAAAAGCAAATTCTCCCCATTCATTCTTTTTTTAGCCATTATAATCATATGGAATGCCTGTTCTCCGGCAAAAAAAATAAAAGAAGTAACATCAACTGACTATTCGGAAGAATTGCTGGACACCCTGTTTGTAACACCGGAAGAAGATTTGCGGGGGCCCAGAATTACTGATCCTGCCAATTACAAACCGTCAGCAACAATCCAATACGATCTGCTCCATACCAGCCTTGATCTGCGTTTTGACTGGCAGCAAAGGCATGTTATAGGTAAGGCAGAGCTCACCCTTAAACCGTATTTCAAACCTCTGAATAAAGTATCTTTCGAAGCTATACATTTTGACATTACCGGAGTTGCTATTAAAAATGTAGCCAATTCGCCTGTTTTTCAATACGACGGTAAACTACTTACAGTAGACTTGCCGAAGTCTTACTCCCGAAATGAAGAAATAACGCTCGTTGTTAACTACATGGCAAAACCCTACAGCGAAGAATCACTGGAACCTGATCCGGAAAAAGGTCTTTATTTTATAAACCATAACGGAATGGAGGGTGGTCTTCCTATGCAGATATGGACCCAGGGCCAGACTCAAAACAACAGCAAATGGTTTCCAACCTTCGATCATCCCAACGAAAGGTGCACTCAGGAGGTAAAACTAACTGTCGATGCAAAATTTAAGACCCTTTCCAATGGAAAACTTATATCATCATTGCCAAATGAAGATGGTACAAGAACTGATCACTGGTTTCAAAGTTTGCCACACCCGCCTTACCTTTTTATGATAGCTGTAGGCGAATATCACGAAGAAAAAGATATGTGGAATAATATACCTCTCCACTATTTTGTTGAAAAACCATTTGCACCTTTTACGAAAAAGATATATAACCATACACCGGAAATGCTGAGTTTTTTTTCTGAAAAGCTGCAATATCCCTACCCCTGGGATAAATATGCACAAATCACCGTCCGGGATTATACTTCGGGGGCAATGGAAAACACAGGAGCCGTAGTTTTTAATGAGTTTGTTCAAAAAAACAATTTCGAGCTGACTGATAACGACAATGATTATATTGTGGCTCATGAATTGTTTCATCACTGGTTTGGCAATCTCGTGACATGCGAAAGCTGGTCAAATCTAACCTTAAATGAGGGATTTGCCAATTATGGTGAATATCTTTGGTTTGAACACAAGTATGGGAGGGACAGGGCTGATTTTCATCGATTAAATGAATTGATTGGTTATATCTCAGAGGTTATGTCTGTTGGGCCAAGACCAGCTATTGATTATTATTATGCATCCAGGGAAGGCATGTTTGATGCCCACAGTTACAATAAAGGAGGAATGATACTTCATATGCTGAGAAATTACGTGGGTGATGAAGCTTTCTTTGCTTCCCTAAATAAGTATTTAAAGGAAAACGCATTCACAGCTGTTGAAGTTGACGAACTGAGAATGGTCTTTGAAGACACAACAGGAGAAGATCTGCACTGGTTTTTTGACCAGTGGTTTTTGCAATCAGGTCACCCTGAACTCCAGGTTGAATATCAGTATGACAACATTGAAAAAAAACTGAACGTAAGTGTATTTCAGACTCAGGACACCAACACCTACCCTCACGCTTTTGTATTGCCTTTACATATGGTCATCGTCATGCCAAACGGGGAAAGAATTTCGAGAACGTTCAAATGTAACAAAAGAGAATGTACTGAAACCATCGAAAATATAATCGAAAAACCGGCATATTGCCTTATTGATGGAAGAGGTGACCTTCTGGCGATCATTGATGAAAATAAAACCCAGGAAGAGTATCTTGCGCAATATCTCGGTGGAAAATCCTTTATGGAAAAGTATATGGCTGTCATCAGGTTGGAAGATAAAACTCCGGTGCTGGATGCGCTGTTAAAAGAACCATTTTATGTATTCAGATCTGAAGCAATCAGCTATATGGATGAGGCTACTGCTTTGAACTACACCCTTAAGCTACAGGAGTTGGCCATGATGGACCCCCATGCTGAAGTCAGAGCTCTCGCTTTGTACACACTGCTGAATATGAATGATGAATCTGCAAAAACCTTGTGCAAGCGTTTGCTTGATATGGAAACGTCCTATACGGTAATGAAAGTAGCACTTGAAGGACTCAAATATTTTAGTCCTGAGGATGCTATCTCATATGCTAAAAAAATATATCCGGATGCTTCTCCGGATATGGAAGAATTTCTTTTGGAAATTTTTGCACAGAGTACAGATGAAAGTATTTCCCGAATATTTGACGAACAAATTGAAAATATAAGGTCATTTAAAGTTGGCGGAATTGCAGAATTATATCAGATTTTCCTTTCTGACAAGTCCTTTACCCTATTCGGAATGGTTGCTGAAAAAATGACAATACTCGCTATTCAAAAAACAACAGAAAAAGAAAGAAAAATTGCTGCAGCGGGAATTATTGTTCGTATGCAGGAGTATGCTTCAGAAAGACCCGAAAGTAATGAAAAACAAAAAATACAGGGATTACTACAATTAAAAATGGATGAAATCATCCGAAATGAAAAAAATGAAGAAATCAGAAAGGAGATGGAAGCATTAAAAAACTCGGAAGGTATCAAATAATTTTGTAAGCTTTTGCCTTTAAACATTTCGAAAAGCAAAATTATTTATTCACATTTGTATAACTAACCATCAAAATATGTCCTTTCCAACAGATTTAGAAATTGCACAAAGTGCCAGTATCAAACACATCAGAGATATCGCAGCAAAACTCAATATTCCTGAAGATGATCTGGAGTATTTTGGGAAATTCAAGGCAAAATTGCCGCTTTCCTTGCAGCAGGCGAAACCTAAAGGAAAGCTAATACTTGTATCTGCTCTCTCTCCGACAAAATACGGAGAAGGAAAGACAACTATGTCTATTGGGCTGTCGGACGGACTTAATTATATAGGTAAGAAAGCCATTTGCGTATTAAGAGAACCATCTCTGGGACCCGTTTTTGGTGTTAAAGGAGGTGCTGCAGGCGGAGGATATGCTCAGGTAATCCCAATGGAGGATATCAATCTCCATTTTACAGGAGACTTTGCTGCTATAGAAAAGGCCAACAACCTTTTATCTGCGCTTATTGACAACAATCTTCAAAACCCCAAATACAGCCTGAATATTGACCCCCGAACAATTTCCTGGAAAAGGGTAATGGATATGAATGACAGAGCCCTGAGACATATTATCATAGGGATAGGCGGAAAATCCAATGGTATTGTAAGGGAAGATGGGTTTAACATCACACCTGCCTCCGAAATTATGGCCATTTTGTGTATGAGTAAAGATATGGAGGATTTGCAGGAGAGACTTGGAAATATATACATAGGCCAGACATTTGACGGAAAAGCGGTTTTTGCCAGAGATCTTAAAGCTGTTGGAGCTATGGCAGTACTGCTCAAAGATGCTATTAAACCAAATCTGGTTCAGACGCTGGAAGGCAATCCGGCCATTTTACACGGAGGCCCATTTGCGAGTATAGCACAGGGTACCAATACACTTATTGCTACAAAAACAGGACTTTCTTTAGGAGATTTTGTAGTAACTGAAGCTGGTTTTGGAGCAGATCTTGGTGCAGAAAAATTTATCAATATTAAATGTCAGTCTGCGGGTATGAAACCTGATGCGGTTGTACTGGTGGCTACCATAAAAGCACTCAAGCATCACGGAGGCATATCACAGGATATGCTTTCAACACCGGATCCCGCTGCGGTAGAGAGAGGATTTTGCAACCTTGAAAAACACATTGAAAATATCCAAACCTATGGCATTAATCCTGTGGTGACAATCAACTCTTTTTATATGGATACAGAAGAAGAGTATGATGTGGTCAGAAGGTTATGTGCTTCAAAAGGAGTAAAAGCTGTCATTTCTACAGCATTCAAGGATGGAGGTAAAGGCTCTGCTGCACTCGCTGAGCAGGTCATCAGGGAAATTGAAATTGGCAATGATTCCTTCAGATATTTATATAACTGGAAGGATAGTATTGAAGATAAAATTCAAACCATTGCCACCAGGATATATGGTGCTTCAAAGGTAGAATTTGCTGCAAAGGCCAAATCACAATTAAAACTAATCAAATCCCTTGGCTTTGAAGAACTGCCTGTTTGCATGGCTAAAACACCGATGAGTTTTTCTGATGATGAAAAAAAATATGGACGGCCTAACGGATTTACAATTACCGTTCGCGAATTTGAGATAGCCAGCGGAGCAGGATTTCTGGTTCCGCTTCTGGGCGAAGTGATGCGGATGCCCGGCCTGCCTGCTATACCAAATTCGGAAAATATCCGTATTGATAAGGAAAACAAAGTCTGGGGACTATTCTGATTTTTTGGCTCATCCAGATTTTTTAACAAATTTTTATTTTTGCAACAATATTGCATTTATGAAAAAATGCGTTATTTTTGTCCTATATAATTTGTTATATGAAGCGTTTTTTAGGCTGGCATGCAGATTCAGCTGGATTTATAGCATCTTTGGTTTGCGCCATTCATTGTTCTGCCATTCCTGTATTGATTTCGCTTGGTCTGATTGGTTCAGGCTCCTGGCTGCATAACCATGCTTTTGACTGGATCATCATTGGCCTGGGATTTATTTTTGCAGGTTATTCTATTGTAGGTGACTACATATCAAGACACAGAAAGATTTATCCTGTACTCATGGCATTTACGGGTTTTGCTTTTTTATTAATAGGAATGATGGAACATCACGGCTGGATGCTTGTATTTAGTGTGCTTGGCGGTATTTTGGTCGCTTCATCCCATCTCCTCAACTGGAAATACAGTCAGTACTGCAGATTGATATCCTGATATTATCCCGGAAAAGTTTCTGTTTTAATAAAAATTTCTCCCCCATTGCTTGCATAGTATTTAACTTGCCTTACATTTGTGCGTAAATAATACATTCATTATGGGGAAATTCACCGCAATATTGGTTTGCTTCTTAATGCTGAATACCTTGAGTGCCCAAACAGACACTGACGGACTTTTCATGGCAAAAAATAATTTTTGCGGAGGATTTCTTGGAACTTACAGCAGCTGGAATAATTACTGGGAAGGAACGCTTTACAGAAACAATGAAAACTTGGGTACCGTAAGTTCAAATGCCGTGATGTTTATGGGCAATTATGGTATCAGCGACAGATTAAATATCATTGCTACGCTTCCTTGGATTCAAAATCAGTCATCTTCCGGTACCTTAATAAGACAACAAGGCATCCAGGATGTATCACTTTTTTTGAAAAGTGAAATTTTTGCAGTTGATATCAATGGCTTTTTGCCAAGCTTCGTAGTTATCGCAGGAGGAAGCATTCCACTTACCAATTATGTGGCAGATTTTATGCCCATGTCTATTGGAACACAAAGTAAAAATGCCATGGTCAGGGCCATGTTTGATATACAAAAAGGAAACTGGTTTTTCACATCCTCCCTTTTTGGGATGTTGAGAAGTGATGTTACTATCGACAGAACAGCATATTACACTACAGAACTGATATACAGCAATATAGTTTCGATGCCGCCCGTAACAGGGTACAATCTGCGTCTCGGATGGAGAAAGGCCATAGATACCTATGCAGAATTGGTAGTTGACAGAATGAACACCATAGGTGGATTTGATATAAGGCGAAATGATATGCCTTTTTTGAGCAATGATATGGAAGCATTAAAAGTGGGTTTTAATGGCAAATATCTGATACCAGGAATGCGGGGATTGAGCGTAATGGGAGCTTTTCAGCAAGTGCTGAGCGGAAGAAATACAGGAAAGTCTTCGGGTTACACACTTGGATTGGTATACCAGTTGAATTTAAAAAAACAATCAAAACAATCATAGAATGAGAGCTTTACATGCAGCTTTTATTACATTAATATCGATCCTTTTAGTCTTTACAGGATTTCTCTCCTGTAATGAAATTGAAGATCGAACATCACAATTTGCTGCCCTTTCGCCGGTAAAAGCAGACCATGGGGCGGGCCAATGGAAAACCATTTTATTAAGTGCACCTGACGAAATAGTTTGTCCTGCTCCTGTAGCCGCAAATAATCCAAACTACAGGCTTGAGCTTGTTGAAATCAAAAGCTGGCAAAGTAAGCTGACAGAAAATGACATGGAAAAAGTGAGGTACTGGAGTGCCGGGACAGTTCTTCGATGGAATGAAATATTGAGGGAGTTGGTAGCCAAATATAATCTTCCCGCAGTAAGTAATCCGGATGGTACATATCCTGTACCCAATGCCGCAAATCCGCTGGCTTATCCATATTTCCCATTTTCTAATCCTCCATATGCGGCAAGAGCTTACGCTTATGTAAGCTGTGCGCAGTATGATGCAGCAATTGCAGCATACTATTACAAAGCACTATACAAAAGGCCTAAACCTGCTGTAGCAGATCCCGGCATAAAAGAACTCATTCCTGTTGTTGACGAGTTTACGTATCCATCTAAAGAGGCAGTTATAGCCGGTGCTGCTGCGGCAATGATGAAATTATTATTTCCCGGCGAACAGGAATATATAGACGCCAGGTTGCAGGAATGCATATCAACAAGGGTAATGGCAGGAGCCAATACCCGGGACGAGCTCAAAGCTGGTGTATCTCTTGGAGAATCTATAGCCGTCAAATATCAGACCCGCGCCAGAAATGACCGCGCTTCCAAAGCTATTGGTGCCCCTGCAGACTGGAAAAAACTGGCTGATGATGCCATTGCAAGGGGAGAAACACCATGGGTAAGCCTTGAAACGCCAGCCAGACCGCCTATGCTGCCATTATTTGGAAAGGTCAATGGATTTCTGGTAGATTCGGCTGCCGTCGTGGCTTTAAGACCAGGCCCCCCTCCTTCTGTCAATTCTCAAAAATTTAAAGAAGAACTGGGAGAGGTGCTTTACTACAGCAAAAATGTAACCCGAGAAAGAATAAGAATAGTCCATCTCTGGGCAGACGGGGCCGGAACATATACCCCTCCGGGACACTGGAATGCAATTGCCTGTGAAGATTTTGTAAATCTCGGCTTTAGTGAGGCCAGGTGGGCAAGAAATCTGGCTCTGATTAATATGGCCATGTTTGACGCTGCCATTTGTTGCTGGGATGTAAAAAACTTTTACTTCAATCCACGTCCAAGCCAGATAAATCCAGATATAAAAACCACTACCGGAATTCCAAATTTCCCTGCATATACCAGCGGGCACAGTTCCTTTAGCTTTGCAGCAGCTGAAGTATTGTCCTATATCAATCCCTCACGTTCAGAAGCCTACTCATCTATGGCAGATGAGGCGAGTAAAAGCCGGTTATATGGTGCTCTACATTACAGATCAGATATAGAAGTCGGCGCACAATTAGGAAAAACTCTCGGAGAACGTGCTGTAAACAGAGGTGTAAATGATGGGGCTGATTAAACTGGAGCCATAAAATAAATTCACAACAATACAAGGCCGGTTTTCCTACAGGATTCCGGCTTTTTTATTGTAGTCACCGCGAATGGCATAAAAACCAAACATGCAAAGCGACCCCACAATAATAGGCGTAAGTATAAAAAGCATAATTATTCCAAAAACAAGATCAGAGGTATTGCCGGCAATTCCAGACAAAAACTTTGGAAGTCCTACAGAAGTAATACTGAAATATCCTGCATAAATTCCAAGTAGAAACCAAACTACAGCAAGTATCTGTTTTATTTTATTCATAAAAATATATTAGTCATTCAATCTCTTATCCTGTCCATCGATGTATATTAGCCCAATCAAAAAGCATATACCTGCAATGATTACAGGATACCAAAGCCCCTGCAGATACCATTCAGGGTGTGCAGGTAATGCTTCCGTGCCTTTAGCCTGAGTCGTCAGATACGCCGCTACGGCGGGCATCAGTCCGCCAAATATACCATTGCCAACATGATAGGGTAATGACATGGAAGTATATCTGATTCTTGCCGGAAACATTTCTACCAGAAATGCAGCTATCGGACCATAAACCATGGTTACAAAGATTACCTGAATAAAAATGAGCAGAATAAGAAGTATTCTGTCGTCAAAGGCAAGCTTTTTTTGAACCTGAACTACACCTGCAGACTCTGATTTTTTCTGAAGGCCACTGAATTTGATAGTTTCTTTATGGATAAATACCGCACCATCTGGGTAAGTTGATGTAGTGGTAACAATTTTTACAGAATCTCCGGACACTACAGCATCAGATTTCTTAACATCTGTAACCTGGACATGTTTTACAGCTCCATCTTTAACATTTAGCTGGGAAATGTCATACATTTTGCTGTAGATAGGAAAATAGCATAACATTGCTGCCAGCATTCCTGCCAGCATAATTTTTTTTCGGCCTACCCTATCCGACAACCATCCAAAAAGCACAAAAAAGGGTGTCGCTAAAAGGAAAGCTACTGTCATCATTTGTTCAACCTGAACTGCATCTACCTGGCAATCCATTTTAAGAAAATGCATGGCATAATAATGACCGGTATACCATATAACTCCCTGACCCATGGTGGCGCCCAAAAGTGCCAGCAATACAAATTTAAAATTATAGGCCTGTCCCAGACTTTCCCTGATGGGATTTGTTGAAGTTTTGCCTTCAGATTTTAATTTTTCAAAGGCAGGTGACTCGTGCATATTTTTTCTGATCAGATAGGATACCAATACCATAATTACGGACAGCCAGAAGGGAATCCTCCAGCCCCACTGACTAAAACTATCTTCACTCATCATACTTTTGGTCAAAAGGATGACAAAAAGCGATAAAAACAAACCTGCTGTGGCGGTAGTCTGTATCCAGGAAGTATAGAATCCCCGGCGGTTTTCCGGACAATGTTCAGCGACATAGGTAGCAGCACCACCATATTCGCCTCCCAAAGCAAGCCCTTGTAACAGTCTTAATATCAAGACGGCTAATGGTGCCAGAAATCCAATACTTTCATAATCCGGAATACATCCGATTAAAAAAGTGGAAATACCCATGATCAGCAGTGTTAACATAAAGGTGTGTTTTCGGCCTGCCATATCTCCAAGTCTGCCAAACACAAGGGCCCCAAAGGGCCTTACTACAAAGCCTGCCGCAAAAGTTGCTAAAGTGGAAAGCAGTGCAGCTGTCGGATTGTCCTGTGGAAAAAACTTTACGGAAATAACCGGAGCCAGACTTCCGAAAATATAAAAGTCATACCATTCAATCATGGTACCTGCTGAGGATGCAGAAATGATCGGAATCAATCCTTTGGATGTGGATACCGGTTTTTCAGCCATACTGCAATGTCTTTTAAAAATGATTTATTTGATGAAATATCAAATGTATTTATTTATAGTTAAATCAGTCATGCTTTACTTTAAAATAAATCATAACATCACAAATAAAAAATTTTAATCTTCAGGATTTTAATTTTCAACCACAGTTCAAAAAATATTTTTATTAAATCTGTTGATTGTTCATAATTTTTAGTTTAATTATTTTGTGAAAATTATTTTTTTAAATACCTTCGATAAGTAAATTATTAATTTTTTAAAATAAAAATTCTTTTTTATGAAACCTAGTCTTCAGAAATATCACCATCTGCTGTCATGCCTGGTGTTTTTGTTATTTTCTGCAGCATCTATAGGACAGGCCAACTTTACCATCAAGGGAAGTGTAAAAGATGCCGGTGATCAGGGGCTTATAGGTGTAAATGTAATTATGAGTAATGTAGCAATTGGTACTATTACAGATCTGGATGGAAATTATGAACTCAAAGGTTCACTACCATCAGGGAGCTATTACGTTACCTTTTCATATGTGGGGTACGGCTCAAAGTCAGAGACAATTTCCCTCACCCAGGGAAATAATGACATTATGTTAAATGTAATTTTAAATTCTGATGCGTTGTCGCTTGACGAAATTGTGGTAACAGGATCTTCACTAAATGCACCTAAAAGGCAATTGGGGAACGCTATCACTTCCATAAAAGCAGCAGACCTTGAAAAATCAGGTACTGCCAATGCGCTTACCTCCCTTCAGGGGAGGATACCTGGTGCAAAGATTACTCAGGTTTCCGGAGACCCGGCAGGTGCTATCAATATTAGTTTAAGAGGTGTAAATTCCATATCAGGTGGATCTGACCCTTTATATGTTATAGATGGAGTTATCGTTTCTAATTCATCAACAGCCGTTACACAAATAGGGAATAATGCTGGTGAGGGTCAGGTAGGAACTCCAAGACTTGCCGATCTGAATCCCAGTGATATAGAAACAATAAATGTAATAAATGGTGCTGCAGCTGCAGCAATATATGGATCAAGAGCAGCAAATGGTGTTGTGTTGATTACTACAAAACGTGGAACAGCAGGTAAACCAAAAATTACAGTAGGTACTAGCCTCAATATCAATCAACTTAGAAAAAGAGTCTATATATCTACGTATGGCAAACAATTTGGATTCGCTGCACTTAGGCTTGGAAATATTGCGAATGTCACACCAGCACAAATTACTCAAAATCCAGGAACTACCACCATTCCTATTGTAAGAGATGGAGCAACTGTAAATCTTGCATCCAACCTTGTCGATGTCACTCGATATGACTACCAGGATAATCTTTTCCGAAATGGTACAGGAACTGATAATTTTGTAAATATCACAGGTGGAACTGAAAAAACAAAATATTTTGCTGGCATATCCTATATGAGTAATGAAGGTATAACCATAAATTCAGACTTTTCAAGACTTGGTCTTAGACTTAATCTCGACCAGATACTGACTTCGTGGGCATCTTTATCTGTCGGGGTAAATGCAATAAGAAGTGCATCTACTGACGTTCCAACAGGAAATGTTTTCTGGTCACCTGTTAATAGTATTAACATTACCAACAATATTTGGAATATTGCTGAAAGAGATGCAAATGGCAACTTAAAAGCAGCAGAACCAACTCGAATAAACCCACTTTCAATTGAAACGTTTAGAATGCAACAGAACGTTAGTCGTGCAATCAGCAACGCCAAGCTAAGCCTGTTCCCTGTTGAAGGACTACAAATTGATTTGATAACAGGTATGGATGCTTTTTCTCAGATAGGGACCCAATTTATCCCACTTTACCCTTATGCTGGCGTAAACCCGGCATTTTATGCTAATGGATTCGCATCAACTGCCAATAATGTGTCTCTTTTATATAATACAGACTTAAATATAACATACAACAAAACATTCGGAGATTTTTCTTCCAATACTGTAGCGGGTTATAATTACCAAAATAGCAGAGTAGATTATACTCAATCTAATGGAGAGTTTATTGCTCCAGGATTTTCTTCAGTAAATGGATCGCCAACAAGACTGACATCTTATGCGCTTAGCAGATTCTGGATAGATGGTTATTTTGGGCAGCAGACTTTTGGGTTTAAAAATCAAATATTTTTGACTGCAGCAGCCAGAGTTGACAATTCTTCTATTTTTTCAGAAAGCTCCAGAAATCAGCTTTATACAAAAGCAAGTATGTCATGGGTTATTTCAGAAAACGATTTCTGGAAAAATAGTATTCTCGCTAGTTTCTGGAATACAGCAAAACTTAGAGCTTCTTATGGCGAAGCAGGAGGTGTAGCTGCTATTGGCCCATATGACAGATTTAATCTCATCAGTTCAAATAACTATCTAGGAAAAAACACCCTTACTCCAAACTCACAACTGGCATTTGAAAATGTTGCTCCTGAAAGAACTCGTGAACTTGAAATTGGTGCGGATTTCAGCTTTCTTAAAAACAGACTTGGCCTTGGATTTACATATTACAGCCAACGCGTATTTGATTTGCTAGTAAATAAACAACTTGCTGCCTCAGAAGGAGGGACCAGCAGACTTGACAATGTTGGGGAAATGGAAAATAAGGGCTTTGAGTTGTCTCTAACCTATAATGCCGTTAATACTAAAAACTTCAACTGGGATATTTTTGCAATATACAGCCATAACAGAAACAAGGTAGTCAAATTAGGATCACCTACTGTTGCCATAAGTACAGTTTCTGGCGCTCCAGCTTTCCTTATAGAAGGCCATCCAGCAAGTGTTTTCTATGGAACATATTACGCGAGGGACAATGAAGGCAAAATACTAAATACTGCTCAGGGTCTACCGCAAACAGAAAAAGGAACAGTTACAACATACAAAGCAGGTGCAGAAATACCAGATGGATCCTATGTGCTGGGTGGATTTTTATATACTCCTAAGCGTGATGCAAACGGACAGCCTACCGGAGTAGCATTACGTAAGATTATAGGGGACCCAAATCCTGATTTTTCCATGTCCATTGGAACTAATCTCAAGTTCAGAAAGCTCACTTTCGGTCTCTTACTTGACGGAGTGTACGGAGCTGATGTATTCAATGCAGACCGAAGAACTCGACAGGGAGTAGGTATAGGCGATTATTCTGAAAGAGAATTAAAGGGAGAATTGCCAAGAGGCTATATTTTTTCTATATATCTAAATGAGGAATGGAGAACAGAGGATGGTTCATTTACCAAAGTCAGAGAAGTGTCTCTGGGCTATGATTTGCCAGATAATATTATTAGCGGACTATCCAATCTGAACCTAAGTGTTGTTGGCAGGAACATTCATTCATTCGACAGTTACGACGGCTATGATCCGGAAACCAATGCGGGAGGTGTGTCTGACAGACTCAGAGGAGTTGACTTTGGTAATGTACCAATACCCAGAACAATTCAATTTGTTCTTAAAGGAAGTTTTTAATTATTTGTAAATTATTAAATGTAAAATAATGAAATCTATTCATATAAAATTAAGTGCTTGTCTTTTGGTAGCGATCATGTTTACAACATCATGCTATCGCGATGAGTACCTCAACCCAAGCCAGGCATCTAATGAGTCAGTGGTTACCAGCACAAGCGGACTAATATCATTGTGTAATGGATTACAATTCAGATATTCAGTAAGCAGAGCATGTCCAATATATACAACTATCACAGCAAATGGGTTAAGTACCAATGAATTACTGGTGCTTAACCAGGGAAATACAGATGAAGCTACCCTGCAGGCTGGTAGAGGAAATGTTATTGGAAATAATGCTGTAGTATCCAGATTATGGGAACAATGTCATATCATTAAAGCAAATTCAAATCTCATTCTGGAAAACATCGGAATAATTGGTGATGCTGGTTCTAAAAATGCCATACTATGCTATGCGCATCTCTACAGAGGCTTATCTCTTCTTCAACTAGGCACCTATTGGGAACAAGCACCAATCAATATAGGTCCTGCCGCTGAATTTTCATCACGGGCCAATGTGCTGGCTGAAGCCATTAAGAGTTTTGAAGCAGGGTCTGCTGCAGCAGCAGGAGCACCAGTTTTTACTTCTGCATTTCAGGGAGGGATTGACTTTCCCAATTCATTTGCAGCACTATTAGCACGAACAAATAATATGCTTGGCAATTCTGATAAAGCATTGGAATGGGCTAATAAAGTCGATCTCACCAAAAAGAGTGAATGGACATATGATGATGTTTCGAGAAATCCAATTTTTGATGTTTCTTACAGCAACGTTAACGTATGTGAGCCTGTAGATTTCAATTTGGGGCTTTCAGGATCACTTATACCAGCTGATACTGACGGTAGAGTTTTATTTTATTTAAAGTCAAAAACCTTTACGCCCACAGCAAATGAAGGAAAAGGATTTTTTAGTGCCAATGCCACAAAGATTCCTGTATATCTGCCTGGAGAGATAATGCTTATAAAGGCCGAATGCTATGCAAGAAAAAATGACCTTACTAATGCAGTTAGCGAACTCAACAAAGTACTCACGAAAAACAATGATATTTATGGCGTAAACGCAAATCTTCCCGCATACAGCGGAGATTTGACCTCCAATGCTATCCTGACAGAAATATACCGCAACAGATGTATTGAATTATTCAACTCCGGTCTTAAGCTGGAGGATAGCAGAAGATTTGGTAGGCCTGGTCCTAAAGATACTGGAAGTGAACGCTCAAGAAACTACTACCCTTTTCCTAATTCTGAACGCGACAACAACCCCAAAACTCCGGCTGATCCGGAAATTTAAATTGCTACATTTAAAAAAGGCCCTTAACGGGCCTTTTTTAATATATAATATTTTGATTCCAATAAATATTACGGAATTATTTTTAACAAATATGAATACCATAAATTCAAATAAGCAGTATTTTTAAATACTGATACATTCATATTTTGTCCATAATACTTAACAATTTGTTATTTTTTTATATTAAATGGTAAATTTTTGAATAATTTGATGGTGATCATATTATATCAATATATTTCCACGTTATATCAGGAAATCAGTACAAAAAATACAATTTATATAATTAAGCATGAGTCGATCACACAAAACACCATGATTATTTCTCATGAGTATTTCATATGACCTTAAAAACCTGTCACACAGCGCGTGACGAATTAAAAAATAAGCAAATGAACCCAGTTAATAAATATACAAAAGAAGATCTATTAGACTTTGTAGAGTCAATGAATTCAAGAATGCGATTCAGGTATTGATAAAGATTGTTATAATAGGTTTGGACAAAGACATACTTAATTTGATATTCCATAATTTCGTTTCCTAATAAATAGCAGGGAGGATCCAATTATTTAATACCATAGTGTTTTTTCAGTTTTTTGGTGGTTTTATTGACAGCCTTGTCCCATCTCCTGTCAAATTCCGCCTCAGTTATGATATCACCATTCCATAATTTAATGTAATAAATGGTGTCGGGAGTAGTTGTGAATCGAATGATTTTCTCCTTCTTCACCACATATCCATCCACCACGGAAATTCTTGTCGTGTGTCATCCTGAAAAAGCCATAAGTATTATTAAGGAAACTATAAAATTTAAACATCCCGATTGCCGTTCTTTATGGCCAGCAATAAATCGCAAAACTCATTCTCTTTTGTGAGGAAAATATCGGCTTCTTTCACTACTTCTGTTGGGTTATCCACACCTCTCATGTTTGCCACCTGTTGGATGTAATTTTTCCTAAATTCGTTGAATTTCATTTCAGCAACACCAAGTGCTCTTAAAATTAGAGTTATTTTTTAGTTCGGTTGGCATCCTTGATTTGATTCATAATTTCCTTTCTGGCTTTTTTCAATGCTCTATCCCATCTTTTGTCATATTCTTCTTCCGTAATAACATCCCCATTCCATAAAGTTCTGTAATATATGGTGTCTGGGACAGAGATAAGTCGTATGATTTTCTTTTTTTCAACAATGTCACCATCTACGATATAAATCCTTGTTGTCTGGCAACCTGACACCAATATGATAATAAAGAGAAAGGTTCCTGAAACTTTAAGCATCTTTTTCTCCATTTTTTAAAGACATTAACAAGTCACAGAATTCATTCTCTTTTGTAAATAACATATCGGCTTCTGCGATTGCTTCGGTTTTGTTTTCAATTCCTCTAATATTTACAACTTGTTCAATATAGTTTTTCCTTAACTCATTGAACTTCATCTCAGAAATTCCAAGTGCCCATAGGATTAAGGATGTTTCTTCATTAGTTAATCTTAACGTTCTCATAATTGAATAATTACACTTTAGTTAATTGAGGATTGATAAATTTGGAGATTTTGGAAATAGTATTCACATTCAATCCTGAAAGTTTGGCGGTTTCAGATTTTTTGAATCCTTTCTTCAAATATTCCATCGCCTTCTTGTTTTTGGGTTTGGAAAGAAATTTAACAATATCCTCCTGACTTCCCTTTTTTCTCCACAAATAAACATTTTTCTTTGCCTTGGCAATGGCAATTCCTTGAAGTTGTGAGTCATAAATATTTCGTTTCGTTAAAGATGCGATCGTCCCAATCATCCCTATGACCATACTTGTAATTGGATTCTCTTTACCATTCTCATCCAATGTTCTTAGCCCCTGACTTATAAAATAGATACATATTCCTTTTTGGGAGAAATAGTAAATTGTATTTAGGATATCCCGAACGTCTCTGCCCAATCTATCTATTTGCCATACACCAAGTTCAGTGACGGAATGTTTCTCCATCACTTTTTTTTATTTCAATACCGCCAAGACGTTCAAAGAATGGGATAGAACCACTGCACTTGTCTTCAAATACCATACTATACTCCGACTCATTCACCTTTTGTCTGTCGGTTTTCTGTTCCAAAGTGGAAACCCTTGCATATAATACCTTCATTTCTCCTATTTTTAGGTTAGAGGCTAAGTAATGCTAATTATAACTGATTTCCTAACTTTTTATTGTAAAAATTCTCATAAATGGCGCATTATCTATCACTTAAAAAAAGGTATAGCCTAAAAATAGGAGAAATTCAATCCACAACCTCTTTGCAAAAACAAACAGGTTACACTGAAATGGATATCTTCAATAATAATTGATTCAAACGACAATTTCAATCGAAATTGAAAAATTGTCTGAAATAAAACGGCTACACTTTACATAATGGTTTCTCTCATTTATGTTCAGACAAGTTGGAATAATGCAAATTAATCAATACTTCTGCTTGTCCGGGATAACACCCCTGACGCCCCCTCTGGGGTCATCTACATCATCATTATACCTTGGTATCAGGTGAATATGTACGTGGCTAACGGTTTGCCCTGCTGCACTTCCTATATTAATGCCTATATTAAATCCATTGGGAGAGAATACATGAGAGATGAACTCCTTGACTTCATTTAATAATAAAATACAGGCAGTTTGCTCCTGTACCGTTAACTCAAAGTAATCCGCGTAGTGCCTTTTGGGTATGATAAGAACATGACCACGATTTACGGGAAATTTGTCATAAATGGCAAATGCCAGTTCGGATTCAGCGATGATCTCCCTGCCTTGTTCAGGATGACAAAATGGACATTCCATAGTTTTTACTTTATATTTGGTATAGCGAGTTTTGAACAGGAAATCATACTTCCCATCCCTGAAATCCTCTGTTTTCGATTAAATAATTGCAACTATTTTGAAGTTGTGAAATACCATTTGTTTTCCATGTTGCAAAAGCATTGTTCCCAAGAAGTGCAGTCTGAATTTCTTTTTGAAATCGTTGTGATTGATTTTCAAGTATAATGCCCCAATAATCAAGAATGAGGCTTTTTTGCCTTTCAATAATTTCAGGAGTAGGGATTTTATCCCGTTTTTGATTGTTTATTCTGGAGTCTGAAGGAAGTAAATTCCAGAGGTCATTATTTTTCCATACTGAAAAAGGAATCATATGGTCAATATCAAAGTTTGTAATTTTCTTTCCGGTCCAGACGCAATACACATTTCCTGCTTTATTCAGAATCTCTTTGTATAACTTCTTTGATTCTTTAATTTCTCTCAAAGTAATGGGGCTCTTTAATACCTCGTTTAAGACTTTATAGATCGATAGATTATTGCCTGAAGCATTAACTGAAAATTCAGCCCATTTGAAAAGGATGGAGTCCTGACCATTTATAAAACTACCAAGGATTTTAAATGCGTCATAATAGTCAACCGGAATTGAAAATGTTCCAAAATGATTGATCAAAGTTTCTAAATCAAGGGTAGATTGATTCCTGAGGGGTTTATTCTCATAATTGAAAATAGAATAATATTCATTGCTTACCGAACGGCCAATATATTTCATGGGCATTCTCGTAATTGTATCCCTGAGCGTTCTGGCCAGTTCAAAGACATCTTTTTGCATATCTGCCGGAATTCCCTTGTTTTTCAAATCATTGTAAAAAGCTGAAAAACCTCCTTTGTCCTTATATCCTGATATGACCTTGTTGAACTGAAGTGCAAAGGCAAGGTTTGCATCCCCGTTGATTTGGGGTATGATATCCTGCGACTGCAAAATCGGAAAATAGTACAACAGCCATTTCTCAATAAGGAGGCCGGTTGGTATATGAATTATATTATCAACCATAGAAATGTAGGGGGAATTATCCTGGATAATATCAATAACTCCCCGCAACAAGGCATACTTGTAGGTAGTAGTCTTACTGTCTCTTTCTATGATTTTACTAATATTTGAAAAGACTTCAGTATTCATTTTTGTATAGTGAGGTAGAATGTTATCAAATGCATTTATGGATGACCATGTCAAGATATTAAATATCGGTAATAAATGGCGTAATTCATTATGGTTAGTTTTCAATCAAACTCAGTATACAGGTAGAGTATGAGAAATCAAATACTGCCTTTCAACTGAATAAGTTAATAAATATGGTTAAGCGGTTAAATAATTTAAACGAAATATAAATGGAGGGGCCTCTTATAATCCCCCCAACCTCCCTGCATTTACAAACAAGTTCCCTGGTGATTTTATCAGTATAACTCCCCCTCCTGACTGCAGTCCTGACTGCACACCTACGCTTTTCACCCCATAAAAAAAGGTTGATATCCGATTGTAACAATCTGAATACCAACCTCTTGTGGCCCCGACGGGAATCGAACCCATATCAAAAGTTTAGGAAACTTCTATTCTATCCGTTGAACTACGGGACCTTTGTGGGTCGCAAAAATAGGTATTTTATAAAATCTGACCTTTGATTAGTCTTATTTTTTTAACGACTTAATCATAAATGTAGTCCTTCGGTTGGCTTCATGCTGGGTTTCTGTGCAAGACGTACACGGACACGTAATGGCAGGAGAAGTTTCTCCATATCCCACGGCTTCGAGCCGGCTGCCTTCAATGCCCCTGGTGATAAGATAATCTACTACAGACTGAGCCCTGCGCTGAGAAAGAGCTAAATTATACTCATCATCACCCCTGCAATCCGTATGTGCACTGAGCACAAGCTGAATAGAAGGATTTATTCGAAGCATTTCAGCCAAAGTATCTACCACCAAACGGGCATCCGGCGTCAGTTCCCAGCGGTCAAACTCATAATATATATTGCTCAGCCTGATTTCCCGGTCATAATATATTTTCTCCAGTATTATATCCTGGTATATAGTTTTAGTGCCTGAAGTGTCTTCCAATGTCCACTCAGGTGATTCTATCGTAAGACTCGTTGTCAAATAGCCGGATGCAGAAGCTGTAAGTAAATATTTTTGACCTGAAGTAATCTCGGCTATATAAATTCCATCTTCTTTGGTCTTCCATTCCTGTATGCGCCGGTTTTCGGAATATAAAGCCACATAGGCCCCTGAAAGTGGCGGTGTCCTCCGAACAGGGAGGTCCGGGTTTTCATCGGTATACATTTTCTCCCTTGCCCTTCCCGATAAAAATATACGACGCAGGACAGGCTTGTCATTTGCAGCAATGACAGCAACCGGCTGCACAGATTTTCTTTTTGAATACCTGTATAAATCATCTTTCCCCTCCTCATTCCTGTTGGATGAAAAAAAGCCCTTTTCCAAGATATCACCTGAAAGCATTTCAGTTCTGTCCACTACAAAGCCAAAATCATCTTTACCGGAATTCACAGGATATCGCAGATTCTGTGGCGGAGACCAGGTTCGGTCCTTCCTGAGCCATGTTTTAAAAATATCATAACCTCCCATCCCCGGTAAAAAGTCAGAGCTGAAATAAAGCGTATCCCCATCGGCAGTAGGAAACTTTTCATTCCCGTCTGAATTGATAGTCCTGGGCATCGCTTCAGGAGCCGACCAGTTCCCATCCTCATAGATGCTGTAATACAGGTCAAATTTTCCTCCGGGTTCAGACAAATCTGATGAAAATATAAGAATACTATCATTTTCAATAAGGGCAGGATGTCCATATTGCACCCCTGGCGAAGAAAAGGGTAAATCCTCCGCTTCAGCCCAGAAACCTTTGATATTTTTGGAATACATGATTTTACAATAATCATCTCCGGCATCATCTCGACTGCACCGGGTGAAAAAGATAGTATTAAAATCCCTGGTAAAACAGGCCGCACCTTCGTTGTGGAGGGTATTTACTACTGCATCAAATTTTCTTACTTCTGATCCATTTTTAGGCACCATAAACAGATCCGAAAACTTATTACCCGTCCAGTTGTAAACCTGGTTTCCTGTAGCTTCAGATCGGTCAGAGGTGAATAATATAAAATCCCTGCCGTAGATTACCGGACTGTATTCAGATGCAGTAGTACTGGAAAACATACGTTCAATGGTATAGGGTGCCGGCTCTTCCAGCCATTGTGAGGCCTGGCGACACAACAATATCTCACGCTCTGATTCCAATCGCCATTCCGGTTTGCGTTTGAGAATTTCAAAGATTTCAATGGCCTTAGTGTATCTTTGAAGGGCCTTGTACAATTGAGCCAGCTCCCAGTTCGCCACGTCACCATATTCATGTTTTACTGCATTTTCGAACCAGACCATAGCCTGTTCGTATTCCTGCATTTTTAAATAACTTTTCCCGGTAAGAAATGCAAGTCTTGCCTTTTGTGATATATTTCGGCTTGTTGAATATTCTTTTTCAAGCATGACCGAAGCTATGGCGTATTGCTTGCGTTCATAAGCCATCTCTCCCGATTTGATTTTTCGGGTAAAGGTGCACGACACTAAAAATACTAGTATTGAAAAAACAAGAAATTTTCTCAAAACAAATTCTTTTTTTCCATTGATAAAGACAACCTTTTATAAACAATAAATTAAGGGTCAAAGTTCCACTAAGATTAAAATATAGGTTTTGGACAAAGCCTGTTTGTTTTATGTAAAAAATAAGTAGATGAAATGAGCATGAGGCGATCAAACAAAACAACATGGTCATTTCTCATGCGAATTTCATATGGCCTTAGAAAACCAGTCACGAAGCGCGTGACGAATTAAAAAATAAACATATAAAAACTTACATGGTATGCTAAAGTACATTTTGGACGCAAAGAACTTATATTTACATCAGTAAGAGACCATGAAAAAGTTTTTATCCATAGTATTTTTGGGAATTAATAGTCTGGTATCGGGGCAAAATCAACCTCCGGTCTGCGGATTGAATCCGGCGATGACATCTTTTTGTCAGCAAGCATGTATAATTTGCGATATTGATGGTTTTACAGGACGAAATGACAGCAATATAAGAGGACAGGCTCCACCAGACTTCTGTACAATGGAAGTCCACCATATGCAATGGATTGGATTCATCGCAGGGACAAAAGATCTGGAAATTGAAGTAAGTCTTTCCAATTGTCAACTAAATCGCGGACTGGAAATCGGATTGTATGAAAGTTTTGATTGTACTAATTTCCGGCAGGTAAGTGATTGTGATACAGACATCAGGCCCACAGAAATCAGGGTTTTTAAAAATACCGTTCCTCTGGTAGTCGGTCAATATTATTATTTTGTAATGGATGGCAATGGAAATGATATTTGTAACTGGAGTATCAGGGTACTTAAGGGCTCTACCAGGGTTTCGCCGCTGGATGCAGAGCCACCTATTGATATACCTTCTACCATATGTCAAAATGATACCGTTACATTTTCAACTGCTGGTCTGACAGGGGCTACCTTTTACAAATGGACTGTGCAAGACAGTCTTGTGAAATACGGAACCTCCGTGAAACAGTCTTTTTCAATACCCGGAAAATACAAAGTCTGCCTGGATGCCTCCAATGTTTGTGATAATGCCCCTCAAATATGTAAAAATATAGAGGTTTTACCTGAAGCCAAAAATACCATCCGACAGGAAGTATGCTATGGTGAATGTTTTAATTACCTGAATAACCCCTATTGCGAAACAGGACAATATGAAGTAATTCTAACGGCTGCAAATGGATGTGACAGTATTATTACGCTGGATTTAACAGTGGATCAAAAAGTTACAGCAAAGACTACATTGTACATTTGCGAAGGCGATACCCTAACAATAGGAAATGGTAAACTGACCGCTGCCGGAAAACATGAAGTTATCATTGACAACCAGGAAGGATGCAGGATTTATCTGGAGGTTGATCTGAACCTGATAGAATGCCAGATTAAAACTACGGATGAAATCATACCTGTTCGTTGTACAGGAGAGGATTCCGGCATCATTAAATTTACCATTGCTGTTGGTACTCCACCAATTTCTTACGAAGGATTTAAAATTGAAAATCCATCTATCCGGTTTTCCGGAAATATCTTTTCAAAAAACGACTGGGTCACCATAGCGGATGTTGACGAAGGGTATTATACATTTACCATCAAAGACACCTTCGGCAATAGCAATATACTTACCGTATTTGTACCTCAGCCACCCCCGCTTAAAACAGAAATAAAGCAAAAATCCTACAATGGTTTTAATGTTTCCTGTTTTGATTCTTCAGATGGTGAGATTATCTGGTTTCCGGGTGGTGGAACTCCTCCATATCAGATCAGACATCAATTTAATGATACAGGAAATGATACCATAATAAATCTTAGACCAGGATTATATATTTCAGAAATTACTGATGGTAATGGCTGCAAAGAATCTATTGAAGTTACGCTTCGGCAACCTCCACCCATCACATCCTTGCCGGAAATTTATAATCCGGACTGCAACGGACCAAATACAGGCTGGATAAAAATCAATAATACGCGTGGAGGCGTCTCACCATATCAGTTTAGTGTGAATAATCAACCCAAAAATTCGGAAACTACTTTTTTACAGCTAAACGAAGGAAGGTATAGCGTTGTCATTACAGATCAGAATGCTTGCCAATGGAATTTGGATACTTTTTTGGTAGCCGCTCAGATACCTGTACTTACAAGTCCGTTTGACACGATAACCATTTCGCTCGGTGACAGCCTGGTACTGAATATTTCCAGCAATCTGGAAAAACAGACTATCAACTGGTTTCCCAATCTGACGATGTCATGCCCTGACTGCCTTAAAACATCAGCTCTTCCCGTCAATAATCAGACCTATAAAATAATAGTAATTTCACAGGACGGCTGCGAAACTTCACTGGAAATAAAAGTCTGGATTGATAAAACACGAAGCTTTGTCATGTCGAATATATATACACCAAATAATCCCGGAGATAACTCTGAAATGCGTTATTTCGCCGGCAAAGATGTAGATGAAATATTATTTTTATCTGTATTTGACCGATGGGGAAACCTGGTTTATGAAGACATTTCTCCACCACCAGGATTACAGGAAATCGGATGGGATGGTACATTTTCCGGGAATGAAGTGGTTGACGGGAGTTACACCTGGCTTGTTGGTGTAAAATACCTTGATGGAGAGATAATTCACTACAGTGGATCCTGGACAATTGTCCGCTAATCAAAAAGGTAAAAACACATCACAAAGTTTCTTTAATGTGACACCTGTAGCTGAAGCATCTGAAGTATTTTTATGCCCTGGACCTTGATTATAAGACCCGAAAAATTGTAACAAACTCAGCCCATGAGTATTAAAATCAAATGAGCGCATTAAAACTTTCAAAATAAAAATTAAAGGCTCCATATTTACATACCTGAGCAGCATCAATTGATAAAAAATAAACATATCAATTATAGGATAAGCTCTATCTTTGCGTCAAATTTCAATAATCAGTTTATCGATGGACACACAAATCAAATCGCTTATTGACCTTGAGCTGGAAAGGCAAAGAAATGGTATTGAGCTTATTGCTTCTGAAAACTTTACATCTTCCGGTGTAATGCAGGCTATGGGCAGTTGTCTCACGAATAAATATGCAGAAGGCTATCCAGGAAAAAGATATTATGGTGGCTGTGAAATTGTAGACCAGATAGAGCAAATAGCTATTGACAGGTTATGTAAGCTCTTTGGAGCAGAATATGCCAATGTGCAGCCTCACTCGGGGGCTCAGGCTAATGCTGCTGTATTTCTGACATTATTACAACCGGGAGATCCGATTTTAGGTTTTGACCTCTCGCACGGTGGTCACCTTTCTCATGGTTCTCCTGTAAATTTTTCGGGCAAGGTGTATAAGGCAAACTTCTACGGAGTCGAACAGGATTCCGGACGAATCGATATGGAAAAAGTTGCATCAAAAGCACGTGAGGTAAAGCCTAAACTTATTATTTGCGGTGCATCTGCTTATTCAAGAGACTGGGATTATAAGAGATTCCGGGAAATAGCGGATGAAACAGGTGCATTGTTACTGGCAGATATTGCCCATCCTGCAGGACTTATCGCTGCAGGACTTCTAAACGATCCTTTACAGTATTGCCATATAATTACATCCACAACACACAAAACATTAAGAGGACCCCGGGGAGGAATTATCATGATGGGAAAGGATTTTCCAAATCCATGGGGTAAAACTACTAAAAAAGGTGAACCTGTAATGATGTCAACACTTCTTAACAGTGGCGTATTTCCGGGTATGCAGGGTGGCCCTTTGGAACATGTAATCGCAGCAAAAGCAGTAGCATTTGGAGAGGCGCTGGAAGCTTCATTTAAAACATATGGCAAGCAGGTTATAGCCAATGCTCAGGTAATGGCCAGTGAACTTGTATCGAGAGGCTTTGAAATTATTAGTGGGGGAACAGACAATCACCTGATGCTTATCGATTTGAGAAGTAAATTTTCTGACCTGACTGGCAAAGACGCAGAAAATGCATTAATAAAAGCCGACATTACTATCAATAAAAATATGGTGCCCTTTGATTCAAGACCGGCATTGCACACATCCGGAATACGTATCGGAACAGCAGCAATTACAACACGGGGTTTCCGTGAAGAACATTGCCGTCAGACTGCCGCATGGCTTGATGAAGTAATGACACATGCAAATGACGAAAAGGCAATCCACAGAGTGCGGGATGAAGTACATCATTTTATGCAACAATTTCCACTTTACTAAACCCGTGTAAATTGGAAATAAACTATATTCCTTTTAAGGAAATTGATAAAAACAAATGGAATGGATTGGTATACCATGCGCCAAACGGACATCCGTTTGGGTTTTACTGGTATCTCAAGAGTATTTTCAAAACATTTGATATCCTGGTTGAAGGAGACTATCAATCCGGGATGCCTCTGATTGAAGCACCAAAAACTATGGCAGCAGGACGAAGTCTCCCCTCCCTTGGGTTATATTCCGTTAATAATTTTTCAGCGTATCGAATCAATCACTTTTACGAAGCCTGGAAAGTACATAACGGTAATCATCCGGGCTATCCTTTCAATGTACAAATGGCAGATGGTCTGCAACAACAATTACCTCATAAGGAATGGTACTGCCTGCCTCTGGGAAAATCATATGAAGGTATGTATGCATCCTATCTGCCTGAAACACGCAGTACACTTGACAGGATTTCGCTGGGAGAATACATTTTTTCGTCAAATGAGAAACCTGAGAGCTTACTGAGCCACTACCCTGAATCAACAGAAGATAAAAACATGTATTACAGGATCATGTATCATGCACTTCAGAGGGGAATAGGTTTTTCGTCGGTTGTCTTTAAGAAAAAAGAAAAACCGGCAGTTAGTTTTTTTATTTCCAGCCATAACGGCATTTATGAAATCTACCATACACCGAACGCCCCTGTTGATTCCAGACTCCTGCTGTATGATACGATAATAAGGTCCAATCCAAACCGGGTAGTAACCATATATTTGCTCGAATCTTCAGCCGATATATCCACAGGTCTTGGATGTCATAAAACATGTATTCCTTTAAGCGGAATACAACAATTTTCAAAACCCACACGCTGGGATAAATTTTTCGGCCTAATAAAGAACTGAATTATAATAAAAAATCAAAATGAATTAGTAATATAATAGCATTTTGAAGTATTTTTACACAAAACCCGGTCTTGGAAATAGTAATCATTTGTTTAACTGCCTTCTTAGCGTCATTGCTGACTTTTTTTTCAGGATTTGGCCTGGGCACGCTGCTTACTCCGGTATTTATGTTGTTTTTCCCGGTGGATGTGGCCATAGCCTGGACTGCCATAGTTCATTTTGTCAACAATATCTTTAAGGTCATCCTGGTAGGGGTTCATGCCGACGGAGAGGTTATGCTTAAATTTGGGATACCGGCCATCCTTTTTGCATTTGGCGGGGCATGGGTGATGTTGATGATTCCCGATCAATACAATATTTACAGCTATACATGGGATGGTCATATTTATGAGGTCTCGGTTTTAAAATTTATCATAGCATTATTATTGCTTGGATTTGCACTTATTGAATTTGTTCCACGTTTCAGAAAAATATCTTTTTCTGAAAAACTTATGCCTTTGGGCGGCGCTTTAAGTGGTTTTTTTGGGGGTCTATCCGGAAATCAGGGCGCATTGAGAACAGCATTTCTGATAAAGTCAGATTTGAGTAAGGAGGCTTTTATAGGTACAACTGTTTTGATATCAACACTTGTTGACCTGTCGAGACTGGGCGTTTACAGTTCGAGATTTGCCGACATCGTAGTATCTGAGGGTATCGGCATAGTATGGTATGCTTCCGGGGCAGCTGCAGCCGGAGCATTGCTCGGAAGCAGACTGCTCAAAAAAGTCACAATGCCATTAATACAAACGCTGGTCGCGGTAGCGTTAATATTACTATCGGTTGCTATGATGGCGGGATTGGTGTGATATCACGCAAATGCCTCCTGATATAAAATTGGTCTCGGATATTCTTCCTTGAAAATACATTTTATTACATCAAATGCAGTGATTACCCCTTTTAACTCGCCCTCCAGATTGACAACCGGTAGTGTTTTAAAACGCTTATCTGCAAACAACTCAGCAGCTGTTCCCACCTTGTCCTTGGGTGTGAGACGTATTACCTTGGTAGTCATCACATCACTTACCTTTAGATGGGTAGTATCCCTGCTGATGCCTGTTTTCCATAAATCATATGATGTGAGCATTCCTACAAGCTTACCATTGTCGACAACCGGTAATTGCTGCATAGCAGAATCCATCATAAGTGCAGTAACTTCTGCAATAGTCTGATCAGGATGTGCCACAACAGGGTTAATGGTCATAATTTTGCGTACTTCCAAATTCATCATAGCTAAAGTATTTTATTGTTTATTAATATTGTTTTACTTAATTTAATTTTAACATAATCTTTAGCGGTAAACGAATTATACAAATATATTAATTTTTTTAAAATAATACACTTTTTAAAAAATAAACTATATCATTTATGCATATGACATAGATCACTTTAATCATGACCATTTTCTTTTATTAGTATTTGAGGTTTCAAGTCGCTTGAAAAGCTTCAGAGCGTAATCTTCTACTATGGCTTTTACTACCGTATATTTGATTTTAAACACTGATAAAATAAAAAAGGCACCTTCAATTGAAAGTGCCTTTTCTTTATTTGAGATTTTTCCCAATTATGGAAAAACGCCCAGTGTCATATAGTCATTGGCAACCTTTTCAAGTGCCGTAACAAATGCTGCGGATCTCAGGCTACGCATTTCAGGTTGATTTCTCCAGTATACTTCCATGATGTTCTCATAGGCATTGACCATAGTTTCTTCAAGACCTGAGCGTACCAGATCAATTTCATCGGCCCCCCTTGCAAGGACTGATTTTTCAAGATTACTTATTTTCTTACCGGTGAGTTCCTCAACTTTATCAATCAACCCATGATAAGTGTTTTGATTAAATCGCTTATCCATTCTTCCGAATCTCATATGCGACAGGTTTTTCAGCCATTCGAAGTAGGAAACGGTAACCCCGCCTGCATTGGCGTACATATCAGGAATGATCACTACTCCGTTATCTAGCAATATTTCTTCTGCCTCAGCAGTGATTGGGCCATTGGCAGCTTCAACAATTAGTTTGGATTTTACGAGGTGTGCATTTTCTGCTGTAATTACAGATTCCAGAGCTGCTGGAACAAGTATATCACATTCGATTTTTACCCAGTCTCCTCTTTCCGGCAGTGTGGTAGAGCCCGGGAAGCCTAAAATGGTTCCATGCTGCTTTCTGTAATCCAGTGCAGCCTGCATGTCTATGCCATCAGCCTTATAAATAGTACCTTCCATTTCGGAAAGTCCGATAATCTTAGCATCTCCCTCCTGCTGAGAAATAATACCTCCCCAGGAGCCTACATTACCCATACCCTGAATCACCATGGTTTTACCTGCGATACCTTTGGTGGATCCGATTTTAGCCACCATTTTTTCATCGTTGAAAAACTGACGTGTTGCATAATAAACGCCTCTTCCTGTGGCTTCACTTCTGCCACGTATTCCGCTCTGGTTTACGGGTTTACCTGTAACACAGCCTGCAGCATCAATTTCGCCGCCTTTGAACGTCTGATATGTATCGAGAATCCATGCCATTTCACGCTCTCCTGTTCCATAGTCCGGTGCAGGTACATCAATAGAAGGTCCGATAAAGTTTTTACGGATTAATTCAACCGTATATCTTCTTGTAATACGTTCCAGTTCTTCCGGAGTGTAAGATCGCGGGCTGATTTTTACACCACCCTTTGCCCCACCAAAAGGCACATCAACTATCGCACATTTGTAGGTCATCAATGCCGCAAGCGCCATCACTTCATCCTGATCCACAAGATGACTAAACCTAATACCTCCCTTAGTTGGTAAACGATGGTGACTGTGCTGTACTCTGTAGGCTTCAATTACCTGGTATCCGTCACCTATACGTACAGGAAAATTCATCTGATATACGGCATTACAAACTTTAATTTGCTCCAGCAGGCCGGGATGAATATCTGTGAAAGCAGCTGCTATATCAAAATTGCGCTGCACACTCTCAAAAAATCTGGCTTGTTTACTACTGCTCATGTTTAATTTGGTTTTCTAAATTGGTTATTTTTCGGTCAAGGCGGTACAAAAATACCGCTATTCCCAGAAATAAAATACATATAACAACAACAACAGAATAAATCTTACCGGTACTCCTTAAAAAATCTTCTGCACCCTGTGCCATAAGTGGAGTACTGAGCAGACATACCGCTAAAACCCGGAAAAAAGTATTCATATTTTAATATTTATCTTGTGAGAATTTTGTTTTTTAATCGGTTTGCCCTGATCATCAACTGGCTCATCCATAAGCCCATGATGGTGAGTGAAATGATAGATGGGTAAAAAAACATGCGTAATGTATTATCAAGATCTTCACCTCCAAGAGCAGGATTACCACCATTGCCGGGATGCAGGCTATCCGTAAGTCTTGGAATCACAAATACAAGTGGTATCAGGGCAGTAAAAGCAAAGATGCTGAATCCTGCAGAAAATCTGGCCCTTCTGTCCTGGTCCTGATGCATACCTCTCAAAACAAAATAAGCCAGATAAATCAAGAGGGCTACTGCTGTCATGTTAAGCTTTACATCATTGGTCCAGAAAGTATTCCAGGTAAATTTTGCCCAGACAGCTCCTGTCAAAATGCCAAGAACTCCATACATAACTGCAACCGCAGTAAAAGAGGAGGAAATAATATCGTCATCAAAATTACCCTTGCGCAAATACTTAACAGCATGTACCACACCTATGAGGAGCAGTATAAACATGGCAAACCACAGGGCCACATGAAAAAATGTGTTTCTGATAGTTTCATTTAAGATGCTCCGATAAGGAAAAAATAATCCCTGCCGATCATGAAAATCAGTATCAAAACTATTTTGCCACCTACCCTGGCCGGTTTCAGAAATTTCTGAGTTTGCAGAAACAAACAATGCAGAAGGCTGTATAAAAACGCCATCAGTTTCATTGTCAAGTATCAGACTCAGGGTGTGTACATCAGATTTTGAGGGAAAAGAATCAGGTAAAACAAATGAAGCATGTATTATTTGCTGATTTGATGGTTTTACTGAATATGCTTTAATAATATGATTACTATCCAGCTTTAACCATCCATTATGCATCCGGGCATCTGTAAAATGTGTATTATATCCGGTAATTTCAAGGGTTATGGTATCTCCGGCAACAGCATTGGAAGGAGACACACCTGTAATCCCGGGATTCAGCGGAACGACCATACCACCAATGAGTACATACAGAAAAATAATGACCCCCAAAGCTTTCCACCAGATTCCGTTTATTATAATCAAAGACTTATTCGCCATTTCTTATTATGTTATGCTCTCCATAAGACAGGAAACAAAAGAAAAATACTGCCTAGAAAAATAGAATTAATCCCTGCCAGCAATAATATATCCTGGTCAACTGACGTATCCTGGATGAGCCTGGCACTAACTGTTGTAATTTTCAACATCAACAGCATTATTGGCAAAACCAGCGGAATGGCAAGAACGGACATCAGCGTACTGCTGCTGTGTTCTGAAGCGGCAATAAGGGAAACAAAAGTAAAAACTGTTGAAAGACCCGCCAGTCCAAGAATTGATCCCTGAGCAAACAATGTATAATCCTTTACAGGCATTCCCATAAATACAGCCATAAACAACAAGGTAAGACCAAACAGCAAAATGATCATAACAAAGTTATAAAGCCATTTGGCCAGCAGCAATTCGTTGGGATCAAAAATGGTGTAATAATAAAAATAGGTTTCCTTCTTTTCCTGCATGAAGCTTTTTACAGTGGCCTGCAATCCAGCAAATAATGTTATAATCCAAAGCATCACGGACCATTCCAGGCCTGTCAGATTATTGAATACCTTATAGATTAGATAAACCAGGGCAGAAGTAAATAAAACAATGCCGCCAAGAGCATATTTTTGCCTGAATTCGACAGCAATTTCCTTAAGAAAAATGTCCTTTATTCTTCCGGCATGCATATAATAAATTATACCACAAAGGTAGATAATTTTTACTTTATTTGGGGCATTCGTATTATTTTTGGTTTATGGTATTTGCGCATTAGTAAAATAAATAATCAGAACATGACATCATTTTCGGGATTTCTGCAATTGGGTATTGACCATATTCTGGATACACAGGGATATGATCACATATTATTTGTCATTGTACTAAGTGCTATTTATCCTATGAAGGACTGGAAGAAAATTGTGATTCTGGTAACGGCATTTACCATTGGACACTCGCTGACGCTGGCACTTTCGGCTACAGGCTTACTTAAAATAAATGCCGGCCTTGTAGAAACTCTTATTCCCATTACTATTATGGTGACGGGATTGCTTAATGTATATAAAATTTACACTGGCACTTTATATGAAGGTAAAATACTTCTGAATTATATTTTGGCTTCTTGTTTCGGTCTGATTCACGGCCTTGGTTTTTCCAATTATTTTAAAGCCATACTGGGACAGGAAGCCAGTATTTTACAACCACTTTTAGCATTTAATTTAGGCGTGGAATTGGGTCAGATATTTATAGTTATTGGTGCAGTGGCTATTAGTACATTGTTTATTGAAATGGTCAGGATACCTGCAAAATACTGGGCAGCTTTTATTTCCATTCTGGCCATCATTATTGCCGGCACCCTACTGATAGGTTAAACTTTAAAAGTCGCTGTATTTTATCTGGCTCAGAAACAAACCCTGTGGAGGAACACTCCAGTCCTGTCCGGTTCTTTTCCCATTTCGGATGGCTGATTCGGCCTGACTGAGATCCAGTTTACCTCTTGCTACCTGCAGGCACATGCCCGTAATCAATCTCACCATCCCCCGGAGAAACCTGTCCGCTGAAATACGATATACGTATGAGAATTCGTCCGTTTTTTCCCAGGAAGAATCGGAAATTTTGCAAATTGTTGTCCGGACATCTGATCTTGATTTACAAAATGTATTGAAATCCTTGTAATCACAGATCATATCTGCAGTTTTTTGCAATAAACTCAAATCAGGCTGGCCATATGGATAAAAATAAGAATATGGGGCAAATGGTATTTTTCGCGTATGCAAATGGTAGGTATAGGACCTTGATATCGCGCTAAATCTTGCATGAACTTCATTGTCCACCTCAAAAATCCTGTACACAGCAATATCATTTGGAAGGTAGCTGTTTAATTTATGGAGAAATGAAGGCAATGTCAATTCAAAATCTGTATCAACATGTGCGTAATAATCTGAGGCATGGACTCCGGTATCGGTTCTTCCGCATCCTGTGACAGCGATGGCTTGCCGCGTGAGTACAGAAAGTGCGTATTCAAGCGTACCCTGAACGGTCCTTGATTCCGGTAAATTTATCTGGCTTTGCCACCCATTAAAATGAGTGCCACAATAGGCAAGGTGCAAAAAATAACGCCTTGGCATAAAGCGTTTTTAAGCGGCAATTAATTTCTGCAGAGAAGCTTTACTGATTTTATCCCTGGCATAGGATTCATCCACAATAAACTCCTCTATTTCCTTTTTTGAAGGCAATTCAAACATGGCATCCGTTAATATGGCCTCACACAATGACCGCAAACCTCTGGCTCCAAGTTTGTATTCAAGAGCTTTATCTGCAATAAAAGCGATTGCCTCTTCAGAAAACTCAAGCTTAATGCCTTCAAGTTCAAAGAGCTTGACATATTGTTTAATCAGCGCATTTTTAGGCTGTGTAAGGATTGCCATCAGCGTTTCCTTATCAAGAGGCTCGAGGTGGGTGAGTACGGGCAATCTTCCGATAAGCTCCGGGATGAGGCCAAATGATTTCAAGTCCTGATGTGTAAGATACTGCAGTAAATTTTCTCTGTCTATAGAATTCATATCATCTTTACCAAATCCAATAACCTGGGTATTAAGTCTTTTGGCAATCAGCTTATCGATACCTGAAAATGCCCCGCCACACATGAAGAGGATATTGGACGTATTGATTTTAACCATTTTTTGCTCGGGATGCTTTCTTCCTCCTTGCGGTGGAACATTGACTTCTGTTCCTTCGAGCATTTTCAGGAGCGCCTGTTGAACACCTTCACCTGATACGTCTCTTGTAATGGAAGGATTGTCACTTTTGCGTGCAATTTTATCGATTTCATCTATATAAACGATGCCTTTTTCAGCTGCTTCTACATTGTAGTCGCATGCCTGCAGCAAACGACTGAGCATACTTTCAACATCCTCACCTACATAACCAGCCTCTGTAAAAACTGTGGCATCAACAATGGCAAATGGCACATCCAGAAACCGGGCTATAGTTTTGGCAAGTAAGGTTTTACCTGTTCCGGTTTCACCCACCAGTATAATATTGGACTTTTCGATTTCAACACCGTCTTCACTTTTGTAATTCAGTCGTTTGTAATGATTGTATACAGCTACAGACAAATATTTTTTAGCTTCATTCTGACCAATAATATATTGATCAAGAAAGGATTTTATATCTGCAGGTGTAATTCCGGAATGTATACTGAAATCAGAAGTCTTTGTTGCAGACTTTACTTTAAGTTCTTCATTAATAATCTCAAACGCCTGTTCAACACAGGACTCACAAATATGTCCATCAATGCCGGCAATTAGCATTAAAGACTCTCTTTTGTCTTTACCACAAAATGAACACTTAATATTTTCCTTATACCTGGTCATACCAGTAGATTTAAATGATTATAATCAGTCTTTTTTAACAGGGGCTCTATCCAGAACTTCGTCAACGAGTCCATAGGCTTTGGCTTCCTGTGCTGTCATCCAGTTATCTCTGTCTGAATCTTTATTTATTGTTTCAATATCTTTCCCTGTATGACTTGCCAGGATTTGATACAACTCTTGCTTGAGTTGTTTAATCAGGTTGTAAGAAATTTCCATATCTGAAAACTGACCCTGCATTCCCCCGGAAGGCTGGTGAATCATGACTCTGGAATGTTTCAAACAAGTTCTTTTTCCTGCTTTTCCGGCTGAAAGTAACACGGCGCCCATAGATGCGGCCAAGCCTGTACAAATTGTAGCTACATCTGGTGCGACATACTGCATAGTATCGTATATGCCCATTCCTGCAATAACAGATCCCCCCGGACTGTTAATAAACATCTGGATATCTCTTTTAGGGTCGGTAGATTCCAAAAACAACAACTGTGCCTGAACAACATTTGCTACATAGTCATTTACCGGCACACCCATAAATATAATCCTATCCATCATAAGCCTTGAAAAGACGTCCATGCCTACGATATTCATAGGCCTTTCTTCTATAACCTGTGGTGTAAAACCTGTAATGTTTGGAGCCGAAGCTTCCATATACTTTTCAAGGTGCATACTGCTCATGCCAAGATGCATGACTGCATATTTCTTAAACTCGTCTTGTGAAAACATGTGAAAATAATTTCTAGATATAACAATTTTTTCTCAAAATAGTTATATGAAGTTATTACCGGAAAGGGGAAATTATTCCTGCGCCTGTTCTTCTTTGGCGTTTAACTTCGTAATAATATCGTTCAACTCTTCCAGGGTTACAGGAATAAGCTTGTGGCTGACGATATCTCCAATTTTTCCAAACAGTTTATTTCCGGCAATTTCAGCTCTGGCCTGATCAACCTCCTGTTTGTTTTTCATATTTTTTGTGACCAGTTCGTCCAGGAAACCAGTATCTATTCCCGGATAACTTCTGAGCATTTGTAGATACTTGTCCAGAAAATGTCTTCTTATTTCATTTTCTGAAACACTCACATCAAACTGATGTTCAAGTTTTTCCCTCAGGAGTGACAACCTTGTTCGTCTGATAAATTCCGGGAAAGCTTCATCGATCTGCTCTGGTGTGAGATTCTGATTTTCCTCCTTAAGATATCTGCGAAGAAATTGTTCCGGTATGTCAACGTGATTTTCACCAAATACTCTGTCCACAATATCTTTTTCCATGATCATCCTGGCCTGTCTGTCAGCAAACTGCTTAAGGTCTTTACTGATGACTTCGCGCAAGGAATTCAGATCGGTTACATTTTCATCCCCAAAATCTGCAAAAAATTCAGGAGTGAGGTCAGCAGGATTTAGTCTTGTAATACCTGCGACTTTACCTTCAAAAAGGTTTCCTATTTCAGTCAGATCATCTTCCGGCTTCTTGAGTAGATATTTATGCACATATGCCGGGTCATCCTTTTCTAATTTAAAGACATCAAACTGGAAGGTAAAATCTTTTCCTTTTCCGATCAAATTTTTCTTTACTTTTTCATCAGCTATATCAGCCACACGAATCATAAAGTCAGTTTTCCATCCACCTTCCTTAATATTTTTCCCCTCGAGCTCTAGTGCTTCAATCTGCAAAACATCATTTTCTTCTATATTTGACTCCACTTCCTCTCTCTTACCTGCTCTCTTCCTGAATGATTCTACTTCTTCATCCATCATTTTATCACTGATAGAAACATCATAAAGATTGTATTCATCATTGGGGTGAATGCCTTTTATGTCAAATTCTGGCACGATTCCTAAATCAAAAGAAAACTGGTATGGTTTGTAGCTGGAAAAATCAAAATCCAGATCTGATTTGAATCCTTCAGTAGGCAGCGGAGAAGCTATGTAAGGTATTTTTTCCTGTTCGAGATAGTCAAACAATACCTTTTGCATTGACTTGTTGATGGCATCGACAAACAAATGTCTTCCATACATTTTCTTGATGGTAGTCATAGGCGCCATACCTTTTCTGAATCCCTTAATCTGAACCTGTGTCCGATACTTTTTCAGCTCCTGCTCAAAGGCGTCGGTGTAATCTGCTGGTTCAAGGGTTATAAGTAGGGTAGTATGAAGCGCGTCTATGTCGTTTCTTGAAATCTGCATGGAAAAGGTTTGTATTTTCTAAATATAGGGGCCAGGAATCAACCTGTCGGAAAATCTCACAGGAGCTTAAGAAAAGTGCGGGTGGAGGGACTCGAACCCCCACACCTCACGGCACCAGATCCTAAGTCTGGCGTGTCTACCAATTTCACCACACCCGCATTATAAATTATATAAACCTTTCTTGAAAGGCGGCGCAAAGATATGATTTTTTCAGGACATTGCAAAATTTATTGAAAAAAATGGCTTTTTGTTGTGTCTTAAAAAGATGTGGCACAATTTCTGTATTTGACCTGATATGGATATACAGAAAATAAATCGCAGACACTATATGGCTACAGACATGTACTACAGGATCAGTCTTGGCCTTTCATCGAAGTTATTGAAGTATGAAAACGGCATATTTCATCTTGAAGTCGTATTGACTAAAAAGTGGGATAAAAATTTTAATGCCACGGCAGCAGAAATTGCTTATTCCTGGAAATCGCGTCACCCCGAGTTGTGCAAAGCTATCGGATGTAAAGTATTTATCCTGGATACACGGGAAAATCATGATAAAAATTTCCTTATTCAAAACGGAATTGTCACCACGTATGATGCCTGTAAAGGGGTGATTTTCAGAAAAAACTATCTGAATTAATCTACTTCAATTCCATTGTATAGGTGGCCACTGCATGTACTTCCTCGAGCGTAAGTATCTCGCCAAATGCCGTCATAAGTCCTTTTCCATTCTGAATGATAGCCATTCTTTCATTCAGTGTAAGCGTTGAAACAGTAAGATCCTTGGAGCCATTCACACCAAGCTTTCCATCTTCTCCATGGCAGATTGTACAATTTTTTTTATACACAGCGGCTCCATCCACAGTGCTCTTAGCTTCGGTGGCTTCAGAAATATTTTCATTCTTTTGCTGGCCACAGGACACAGCAAGTCCGGCTATAATCAGAAAAACAGGGATATAATGTTGCATATTTAATATTTTAATTGTCTTTATTTTTGCTGCTAATAAAAAATGGACTGCTCGCTATATACTTATTTTGATGTAAGTCAAAATAAAAGAACTGGCCTATATTAGCTTCCTGTCTCAGCCTCGCATCCTCTTTGACATTTTCTTTGAGAAAAGAGAGGACTTACCCCCCTTTGAATTCATATCAGGAGCATATTTTTCTTCCATGCCGCAACCTTCTTTTTTAGTAGCACAGGACGTCATTAAAAAGGTCACACCACAAAAAATAACCAGAATAAGGCTTTTTACTGAACTTATTTTAAAATGTATCATGATTCAAAAGTAAAACTTTTTATAATTTTTTAAGGCACAAAAACAATAAACTAAAAATAAAAATATGTAATTATCGACCAAAAGTTGGCAAAATGGTTTAAATTTCAATAATCCCGGGGGTTTTTGTAAAATAATTACACATAATCTTTGTTTATATATATCAAAGTACATACATTTGCCCAATAATTAAACTTATTAAAAATTATTAAAATGAACAAAGGAGATCTTATTAATGCAGTTGCTGCTGCAGCTGGCATCACTAAAGCTCAGGCAGGTAGTGCTGTTGATGCAGTATTTTCAGGAATCGAAAGTACATTAAAGGGTGGTGATAAAGCAGCTTTCGTAGGTTTCGGTACATTTTCTACTGTAAACAAACCTGCAAGAGAAGGTAGAAATCCTGCTACAGGAAAAACTATCAAAATTGCTGCTAAAACTTCTGTAAAGTTTAAGGCTGGTAAGTCTTTATCTGATGCTGTAAACTAATCAGTTAGTTTTTGATGAAAAAAAAGGGGGTTGTCAATGACAACCCCCTTTTTTATTACTTTAAGATATATTTTTTAATTGACTGCAATTTTTACTACTGCATTCAATGGAAGTTCGTCTTCCGGCTTTATACCATTCCATTGTAATAGTTCCTTAAGACTTACCTGATGTTTTTGAGCTACATCGGCCAAAGATTCCAATCTCCCTAGTCTGTAACTTTTGAAAGATTGTGGCCTGCTGGCGCTGGATTTCATATCACTTAGTACCAGGCTAATCAAATTACCTGAAGCACTCAAACTTTCCAGTTCCTCTATTGATTTTGGATTTAAAAAGATATTTTCCTGCACACTTTGATTTACATAGTTCTCCTTCTGATTATTCAACTGAAGTTGAAGTGAAGCGTCCAATGCATACTGAGGTGACGTAAGGTCAATATCGTATGCCTGAGCATATAAATCCATAGATTTCTGTGGCAATACCAATTTATATATCCCTTCCTTACTATGCGGTATGTGTTCGCGGATAAATGAGGGATTTAATATTTTAATAATCCGAAGATCGAGATTTATTTTTTTACTTAGAGCCGGGAAACTAACCTTATTAAAAACACGGATACTTGCTGTGTACCTGAGTTCTTCTTCGGGTTCTGTTGGGGTAAGTTCATGTATGTAGTAATAATTCATCAAATAAGACATTGCGATAAACCTTGGAACGAATTCCTGTGTCTCATAAGGCAGATATCTGGCAATATCCCAATAATTGTCTGAACCTCCGGACCTGCTGATTGCACGGTTGATTGTTCCTGGTCCACAATTATATGCTGCCAGAGCCAGTGTCCAGTTACCGTATTTTTCCTTTAAAGTTTTGAGATATAATAATGCCTTTTCAGTTGATTTTTCAACATCTCTCCTCTCGTCAATATTTCGGTCTACGCGTAAACCATACAATTGCGCGGTATGTCGCATGAATTGCCAAAGACCTGCAGCTCCGGCTCCTGATGTCACATCAGGTCTCAAACTTGACTCTATTGCAGCGAGATATTTCAATTCATCAGGCAATTGCCTTTCCCTTATCTTTTGTTCTATAAGTGGAAAATAAAGGGAAGTTCTTCCCAGTATGACCTGACTCTCACGCCTTCTTTTTTTAACAAGTAATTCTATTTCTTCTCTTACCTTGTCATTGATACGCATATCAATAACCGTATTCAGATTTTGAACTCTCTTTTGATATTCAGCCCTGCTGATATTGTTGGCCTTTACCACAAAAGATTGCAGTATTAAACCAGATGTAAAGAGAAATTTGATTAGGTATTTTATGTTCATATCCCTTGATTTGGGTTCTTTCCATTCCACTCCCTTAAGAATAGGCAGATGAAATAATCTGTTTAATGTGAAATAATTTCCCCGTTTTCACTTTCCGCCTTTCGGTGGATTAACTTCAAACAGGTCCCCAGGATGTCAGGCTTTTCAGCTTCACAAAACCAAATAAAAAACAAAAATATACTCAAATAGCGTCCGTTGGGCAAAATAAAATACTTTTTTATCGTAATTTATGAAACTTTAACATTTATTATGAAAATTCAATATATAAAGACGATGATTTTTTCAATTACTCAAAACAGGAATAAAACTTAAAAATCAAGAAAAAAATGACTTTTGTTTACTTTTTAATTTAGGGTTTAGGTAAAATAAGATAGATACATATCACAAACCTGGATGGCAATAGGTTAGGAAAAATATGCGCAATTAGCAAAACAATAGTAAAAACAGTCTATATAAATCAGCAAAGCATGATATAACCAGTTATAAAAACACACTGTTATGGGAACAAAACGTTGTAGGTTACTAATATTGAAAAGCTAAATGCTGTTTGAGGTTGGACAAACTGCGGCTTTTATCTGGGAAAGTAGCAGCATAAACTGGAAGTATAAAAATGAACATTGTTATTTAGTCAAAGGAAACCAACCAGTAAGCACAATTATTGTATTTTTGTTTAGTAACATAAATAATGGATAATGTTAATCATACCCCGGCAAAAACGATTAGGAATTTTATGCTTTTTACGGGCGGATTGCAGTAATAATATCTGCAATTTATTATTTATCATGCTTAAAATCGCCATTTTCTGGGGTTTTGCAGGAATGACTTCTTGGGGTACCGCACAGAGCATTAATACAGAATTTGGTAAAAACAGGGTTCAATATCATGACGATTTTAAAAACTGGTGGCAATATGAGTCAGAAAATTTTATTACCTACTGGTATGGCAAATCCAAAAATGTAGCAGTCCCTTCCATACAGATGGCGGAAGCAGATTATGAACGTATTCAGAATCTGATGGAACACAGGATGAACGATAAAATTGAAATCATTGTATATCTGGACATATCTGATTTAAAACAAAGTAATATTGGTACGGAAGAAACATTTGAAAACAAAACCGGTGAAACAAAAATTATCGGAAATAAAATGTTTGTTTATTTCAACGGCAATCACCAGGACTTAAGGAAGCAAATCAGGGAAGGAATTTCAAATGTATTCTTAAATAACATGCTTTTTGGATCAAATTTTCAGGAAATTATTCAAAATGCAGTTTTGATGGATATTCCGGAATGGTTTAAAAAAGGTATTGTAAAATATGCATCACAAGGCTGGAATACAGACATAGAGAATAAGATGCGGGATCTTTGGACGAGTCATCCAAAATGGAGAAATTTTAAAAAATTAGCAGCAGAATACCCTGATATGGCAGGTCAGAGTTTCTGGTTTTATCTCGAGCAGCAGTATGGAAAATCTGCTATTACCAATCTTCTTTATCTCACTAAAATTAGTAGGGGCGTAGACAATAGTTTTATATATGTTTTCAATGAAGATGTAACACAGGTATTGAAGGGTTGGCAACAATTTATGCAGGTATATTTTGAAAATGAGAAAGATCTATATGAAAACCTGCAGGGTAAAAATCCAATGAAATGGAATAAGCGGGGTAAAATACCCATTTCAGCACTTAAGCTAAGCCCTGATGGAAAATCACTCGTATTAGTCTCGAATGACAGGGGAAAGATTAGAGTGCAACTTATAGATGTAAGGTCTAAGAAAAGCAGAATAATATTTTCCTATGGCTATGTCAATGATTTTCAGGAGACCGACTATAACTATCCTTTAGTGGCCTGGCATCCTGAAAACAATGAAATTTCTCTTGTATATGAACACAGGGATGTAATCAGACTAGTACGGATCAACACCTCAAATGGTGATAAGACAAAGAATGTGCTACCAGAGGCTTTTCAGAGGATTTACAGCATAGCCTACGTAGATAGCTATAATTACGTTTTTTCAGCTTCCATGGATGGTTTTTCTGATTTGGTATTATTCAGATCTGTAACGCGAACTCACGAAAATTTAACTACCGATTTTTATGATGATCTTGATGCTGTGGTATGTACTATTTCTGGAGAAAAAGGTGTGCTTTTCGCTTCCAACAGGGGCGAAGCTAACTTAACTACAACAAAATATGATACCATTCTTCCTGTTGGAAATTTTAGTATTTTCTTTTTGCCATTGTCTGAAACACCAGAATTGAAGCGCCTGACTTTGCCGGGCATGTTTAGTTTACGGAGCCCTCTATCCGTTGATAATCAAAATTTTACAGCATTAAGTCAGATTTCAGGAATTCAAAATATCTATCAGTTTCATGCAGGAAGCGGAAAATCCGAAGCCTTAACAAATGCAGACAGACACATTGAAAATTATAGTTGTTCGCCTTCAGGCAATTTGGTGTATACTTATCGTAAAAACCAAAAATACCATACTGCATGGACAAATTACGCTCAAAATAAAGAAAAAGAAACAGATGTCACACCCTGGCAAAATTTACAACAAGCTGCCATTATATTTGATAATTCCAGTCAAAAAGTTGATGAAAACAAGAATTACAACCCCAATATACACAAGGCATTTTCTTTTCAAACGATTTTTCCTGATCCCGGAGTAGTAACAAGCATAAAACCTGTTTCAGGGACCAAAAGGGATATTAAACTTAAACCACTTGATAATGCAGATGATCCTGCTATCTCACCTACAGGTGTAAAAAAATTTATTAATGCCCGTGCTATTGCTGCCAATAAGAAATTCAGTCTTCAGGAAATTACAACTAAAATGGACAATAGCATTTTGTTTGAAGGGCTGGAAAGCTATACCGGAGACCGACAGCGGCTACTTACTAACCCAATGGGATTTTTAGTAAAGTCAAATATGAAGGATCTTTTTGAAGATTATGTCATAGAAGCAGGCATGAGATTGCCGATAAATTTAAGAGGATCTGAATTTTTTGTTGTTTTTGATGATTTGAAAAAATTAATTGACCGGAGGTTTGCGCTGTATAGAAAATCACAGACATATACGAATGATCTTCCTGTTACAGGTACATTTAATGCACCTTTGCGTTCGAGAAAAAACAGCTTTATAGGTCTATATCAGTGGAAATATCCATTTAATATTTACAAAAGTTTTAGAGCAACCACTAGTTTGAGGCTTGACAGATACATGCGTTTAAGCACAGAGAATCAAAGCCTGATTATACCACCTCTGGATGAGCAAAGAGCAAGTTTAAGACTTGAATATATTTATGACAATACGCATGACCATCTGTTGAATATTAAATTCGGTACGAGGTACAAGATATATGCTGAATTTATTAATAAAATGGAGGTAAACCTCAAAAATGATGCAAAAGTAGATCTGCATCAGGGCTTTACAGGTATTTTTGGGTTTGATGCCAGGCATTACATACCAATCTGGAAACACACGGTACTTGCTGTAAGAGGAGCTGGAGCAGTTTCATTTGGCAATGAAAAAATGCTGTATTACCTTGGCGGCATGGAAAACTGGTTACTCCCGGAGTTTAATCAAAGTATTCCTGAAAGGTCCGATGCTGATTTTGCATACAAAGCCAACATCGGACAAATGAGAGGCTTTGTGCAAAATATAAGAAACGGGTCTTCATACCTGCTGACAAACACAGAAATCAGAATTCCTGTTATGGCCTACATACTGGGTAAAAATAAAGGATCAGCCTTTTTTAGAAATCTGCAACTTACTGGATTTCTTGATGCAGGCATGGCGTGGCATGGAACAAGTCCATTCAGCAAAGAAAATCCACTAAACAGACTGGTAATAAGTAATCCACCGGTGATTACCATGGAGATTCAATATTTCAGAGATCCTTTGGTAGCGGGAACAGGGGTCGGTTTGAGAACGAAAATACTGGGGTACTATTTAAAATGCGATTATGGATGGGGCATAGAAACCCGAAAATGGCAAAACCCTGTTTTTTATTTGAGTATGGGCACTGATTTTTAATAATCTTCGTTTTAATGTTATGATTGCTGCATTGATAAATTATATTGAAGGTGTTTCACCCGCACTGTTTAAGCGCTTTGCCATAATCTGGACATTTGTAATAAGTGTTTTATCTCTTATGCCATCCAGGGATATAAACTCCCTGAAACTAGTACAGATAGAAGGGCTGGATAAAATTTTACATTTTGTGTGTTACATGGTGCTTTCATTTTTATGGATGGGTGCTTTTAAAAATCGCCAGGTTAGTACAAAATATATTATTTTTTTCACCCTAACATTTGGTGGATTAATGGAAATATTCCAATTTTACCTTTTGTTAGGAAGGTCACTTGAGTTAGGCGACATGCTAGCCAATTCTCTTGGGATTTTTCTCGGAATAATTTTATTCAACAAGTTTATAAATCTAAGATCGCATGTTTAAAGAGTTAGAAATTACAGGGACAGGCGTTGGCTTGATAACAGCCCTTCTTGCTCTTGGAACGGTTGCCATCATCCTTTTCTTTAAAAGAAAATACCGCCAGTATGATGCAGAAGCTCTGGCATCTGCTCATAAGGACCAGAAAAGTGATTTGAGTGGCCGCACCAAATTTCCGGAAGTCGATGTATTCAAGTTGTCGGGAAGTTTCTTGAACTATGGTTTAACAGTTGCCATGGCACTTAGTCTTGTAACCATGAGCTGGACCGAGTATGAGAAAAAAATTGATATCCCGTTAGACGATTTTGTTTACGAAGATGAAGTGGAGGTTGAAATTCCAAGAACGGCCGAACCGCCGCCACCACCACCGCCACCACCACCACCGGTGATACAGGAAGTTCCTGATGAGGTTGTGGTTGAGGAACAAAAATTTCAAAGTATGGAAGTTGAAGTAGATGAAGTTGTTACGGCTCCACCTCCTTCTGCGCCACCACCACCGCCGCCACCACCACCGCCACCAACGGAAGATATTTTCAAGGTGGTAGAACAGATGCCGCGTTTTCCAGGATGTGAAGACATGGGAGGCACTGACAAGGAAAAAGAGGATTGTGCCAAGAAAAAACTCCTGGAGTTTATTTATGGTAACTTGAAGTATCCTGCTATTGCGAGAGAAAATGGTGTTGAAGGCAACGTTGTACTGCAGTTTGTAGTTGACAGAGATGGTTCTGTTAAAGACATTAAAATAGTCAGGGATATTGGTGCGGGTTGCGGAACGGCTGCAGAAGCAGCAGTAAATTCAATGAATACCATGGGTAAAAAATGGACTCCGGGCAAGCAGCTTGGACGACCTGTAAAAGTTTTATACACACTACCTATTCGATTTAAACTGGAAGGGTAATCAAAACAAAACCTATATAAAAAAGGGGTCATATTTTGACCCCTTTTTTTTTGTGTGCTATTTACAAAATTACTGTTGATTCGTTACTCGTTTCATAACTTCTTGTAAAGTTTATGCAAATTTGTTGGTATGCAGAGAATCATTGTTTTTTATATAAATCCTTATTTCATGTATTCTTCAAGCGGTGGACATGTACATACAAGATTCCTGTCACCAAAGGCACTATCTATCCTGGATACAGTGGGCCAGAACTTATACTTTTCCCTTAAATATTTGAGTGGAAATGCTGCTTTCTCCCTGGTATAATTGTATGTCCATTCATCTGCTGTAAGTACTGCGGCAGTATGAGGAGCATTGCTAAGTACATTGGAATCTGCTGGCATTTCTCCCCGGGCAATCTGATCTATTTCTTCTCTTATCTCAAGCAGTGCGTCACAAAATCTGTCCAGTTCATCGAGATCCTCACTTTCAGTTGGTTCAATCATAATAGTTCCAGCTACCGGAAACGACAATGTGGGCGCATGAAAACTATAGTCCATCAGTCGCTTTGCTACATCTTCGGCGCTTACGATTGCTTTAAATGGTCTCAAATCGATAATCATTTCGTGGGCTGAACGACCAAATTCACCGGTGTATAAGACATCATATTTTCCTTCCAGCCTGGATTTCATATAATTCGCATTCAGAATGGCATACTTTGTAGCGTCTGTAACACCTTTAGAGCCCAGCATTCTGATATAACCATAAGAAATTAGCAATATGCTTGCACTGCCATATGGAGCCGAGGATACAGCCTTGATTTGTTTTTCAGTTCCTGATCTGCTATAAACATGAGAAGGAAGATATGGAGCCAGTTTGGAATTAACACAAATCGGTCCCATTCCAGGGCCTCCCCCTCCGTGCGGAATAGCAAATGTTTTATGTAAATTGAGATGGCACACATCTGCGCCAATTATTCCAGGGCTTGTAAGTCCTACCTGTGCATTCATATTGGCCCCGTCCATGTAAACCAATCCTCCATGTTGGTGGATTAGAGCGCAAATTTCCTTAATTGTAGTTTCGAAAACACCATGCGTGCTTGGATAGGTTACCATCAGACAGGATAACCTATCACTATACTGATTTACCTTAGACTGCAAATCAGACATATCGATATTGCCCTTTTCATCACAGCCCACTACAACAACCTCCATACCGCACATGACCGCACTTGCAGGATTGGTTCCGTGAGCAGATGATGGGATTAAGGCAACGTTTCTATGTAAATTCCCTCTGTCTTCATGGTAAGCCCTTATCGTAAGAAGGCCGGTATATTCTCCCTGTGCACCGGAATTTGGCTGCAGAGAACACGCATCAAAACCTGTGACCTCACAAAGATACTCAGATAATTCATCAAAAATTATTTGATACCCCTTTACCTGATCAGCAGGTGCAAAGGGATGCATTTCAGAAAATTCAGGCCACGAAACAGGAATCATTTCAGAAGCTGCATTTAATTTCATGGTACACGACCCAAGGGATATCATGGAATGTACCAGCGACAGATCTTTGTTTTCAAGACTTTTAATGTACCGCATCATTTTTGATTCGGTATGATAAGACGAAAAGACCTGGTGAGTCAGAAATGGTGTTGTTCGCGTTAAAGAACCAAAATCAGTTTGTATATCTATGTATTCAGGTTTTGATTTATCTACGCCTATTGACTGAGCAAAAACCTGCATTATGTTATCTAATTTTTCTGCTATAATAGTTTCATCAATTGAAACTGTCACAGAATTTTCCCTGTAAAAGAAATTTACCCCTGCAGCCTCACTGGAAAATTTGACATTTTGCTTCAAATCCAAATCTGTTTTTATTGTTATGGTGTCGAAGTAGGCGTCATTTTCAAGCCGATATCCAAGTTGCTGCAGATATTTAGCCAGTTTTTTAGTGCTATGGTGTACTTGCTCAGCAATGGCTTTTAAGCCTGACGGACCATGATAAACAGCATACATTCCAGCCATGACTGCAAGTAGTGCCTGGGCTGTACAGATATTAGAAGTTGCCTTTTCCCTTCTGATATGTTGTTCCCTTGTTTGCAAGGCCATACGAAGTGCCTTGTTGCCCATGGCATCCTGGGAAACACCTATAATTCTACCCGGAATAATGCGCTTATGGTCTTCCTTAGTGGCAAAGAAGGCTGCATGCGGTCCGCCAAATCCCATGGGTACACCAAATCTTTGAGAATTTCCTACAACCACATCAGCGCCCCATTCACCGGGAGGTGTCAGTAATGTAAGACTTAACAGATCCGTACACACTACCACCTGAATTTCTTTCTCGTTACACATTTTTGCAAATGTCCGATAATCTTCTACACTACCCAGGCTATTGGGATATTGAATCAGGACTCCTATATAGGCTTCGTCAAAATCGAACTGCCGGTAATCGCCGGTGATCACTTCAATATCCAGTGGAATCGCCCTGGTTACAACAACATCAAGCGTATGTGCAAAAATGTGCTGATCTACAAAAAATTTCCTTGCTGGTTCTTTTCTCTTTTTATTTCTTATACCCTCACACATAGCCATAGCTTCAGCTGCTGCTGTTCCTTCATCCAGTAAAGATGCATTGGCAATTGGCAATCCCGTAAGGTCAGAAATCATAGTCTGAAAATTTAACAACGCCTCCAGTCTACCCTGGGCTATTTCAGCCTGATAGGGGGTATATTGGGTATACCAGCCAGGATTTTGGAAAATGTTCCGAAGTATTACCGATGGGGTCACGGTGCCATAATATCCCTGACCAATACAGGAGGTATAAACTTTATTTTGTCCGGCAATTTTCTTTAAATGATTGAAATATTCATATTCTGATAATGCCTCAGGTAAATTTAAAGCTTCTTTTCTCCTTATTCCGGAAGGCACTGTCTCATCTATAAGCTGATCTATACAAGAAACACCTATTGTTTTGAGCATATGAGACAACTCATTGTCGTTAATACCTATGTGCCGCTTAGAAAAATTATTAGTAATTTGATCAATCATAAATAGTGGTTCAAAAGGTTATATTTCAGGGTGTGAAGTTACTAAGAATTCACATATACATAAATCAATATATGCTTAAATAGTTTAATAAAATATATTAATTATGCCTGTGTATTTACAGCGAATACAAGGGAAAAACTGGCAATTTTGCTGAAACAATTTTTAATTGAGCGCATATTTTCGCTCATATACCACCTACATTTTGCATCAGTACAAGCTTCTTATAATACGTGTCACTTGCCATAAGTTCTTCATGTCTGCCAGATTCGATAATTTCACCTTTATCGAGTACAATAATTCGGTCTGCACGCTGGATTGTAGAAAGCCTATGGGCAATTACAATAGATGTCCTTCCTTCCATCAAGCGATATAAGGCATCCTGAACCAGGCGCTCTGATTCAGAATCAAGTGCGGAGGTCGCCTCATCCAAAATGAGCACAGGAGGATTTCTAAGAACTGCTCTTGCAATCGTAATACGTTGTCTTTGTCCGCCACTCAGTTTTGTACCTCTGTCACCAACGATTGTATCGAGACCAAGCGGCAAAGATGAGATAAAATCAAATGCATTGGCTATTCTTGCTGCTTCATATACCATCTCATCAGTCACATCCAATCCCAGCGTTATATTCTGTCTGATGGTATCGTGAAATAAAATGGCTTCCTGGCTAACCATACCAAATATCTTCCTCAAATCCGAGGAAGATATGCTGGAAACATTAATGTTATCTATCAATATACTACCCAATTCAGGCTCATAAAACCTCATCATCAGGTCCGTCAGTGTCGATTTTCCGGCACCAGATGCACCGACGAGAGCAATGACCTCACCCCTGTATACGTCGAGATTGATTTGCCTCAAAACAGGCTCAGTAGTGTCTGGATATGTGAAAGTAAGATTCTTTATTTGAATAGCATGATTAAAGTCTGATTTTGGCATGGGATTTTCCGGATCTGGCAGCATATTTTGATGATAAAGTACCCGCTCCACTCTTTCCAGTGCACCCAAACCTTTTTGAATATGATAATATGCTGCTGTAAAAGTTTTTGAGGGCTCAATTACCTGATAAAAAGCAAAAACAAAAGTAAAAAAAGTCTCGGGCATGAGTTGTTGTTCAAATACCAGTAAACTACCATACCAGAGTAGAATGGTCACCACTGTAATACCTAAAAATTCAGAAGTTGGACCAGACAAATCTCTCCGCCACAAGAGCTTTGTCAACACAGACCGGAAATACCTGTTTTCCTGATCAAATTTATCTGCCTGATAGGTTTCTGCACCAAAGCCTTTTATGACTCTTATTCCTCCCAGTGTTTCTTCAGTGGTTGTAGTGATAGCTGATATACTATTCTGGACCTGAGTAGATTGTTTTTTTAAAGTTTTTGAAATATTGCCTATCACCACGATTGTAAAAATCATGAGTGCAAAAACGAAAAGCGTCAACTGAGGGCTTACATAAAGCATAAAAACGACACTTCCAACAACGATAATCGGGGACTTGAATATTACTTCGACAAAATTGAGAATAGAGGATTCAATTTCCTGAACGTCTGTAGTCATTCCAGAAAGCAGATTTCCTTTTTTTTCTGAGCTGTAAAAGCTTAATGGCAACTTGAGATACTGGAAAAAGAGTTCTTTTCTGATATCGTATATAATCCCGTTTCTCAAAGGGGCCATAAAATACAAAGCGAGATATCTGAAAAGATTTTTTAGAAAAAATACAATGATCATGATTCCGCAAACAAAAACAAGGGCATTTTCCTTTCCGTAGGTTTGAATCAAATCAGAAAGATAGTAACTTATCCATGAGGTGATGTCATTATTTTCGGGCCGCAAAACTTTTTCAGGTGTTCTGTCAAACAACATCTGAAAAAAAGGAATAAGTAAAGGAATACTAAAAACAGTAAAAATTGCAAGAAATACATTGGAAATGATACTGGCAAGAAAATAGCTTCTGTAATTTTTTATTCTTGACAATAATCGGTGCAGACCACTCATCTGTTTAAATTTTATTAATGCTGCACGTGGCAAAAGTTGTACTAAACCTGATGTAAATTGTATTGGAATTTTCCCAACAGGCTGCCTTGCCGGGATATAGAGGTCAGAGGTACAAAATAAATATTATTCCTTGCACTGATCCATATCAAAATTATTCAAAAAGCCTGTATCGAATTTTCCTGCCCGGAAATTTTCATCCTTCATGAGAGCCTTGTGAAATGGCACGGTAGTTTTGATTCCTTCCACAATAAACTCATCGAGGGCACGTTGCATTTTTTTGATACATTCCTCTCTGGTTTGCGCCTTGCATATCAACTTTGCTATCATCGAATCATAAAATGGCGGAACACTATAGCCCGCATAAACATGTGTATCTACGCGTACGCCATGTCCCTTGGCACTATGAAATGACGTTATTTTACCAGGGCTTGGCCTGAATCCGTTTGCAGGATCTTCCGCATTTATTCTGCATTCCATTGCGTACATGGTAGGATAGTAGTTTTTTCCTGAAATAGGTATACCAGCCGCTACCTTGATTTGCTCCTTAATCAAATCGTGGTCGATAACTTCCTCTGTTACAGGATGTTCTACCTGAATTCGGGTGTTCATTTCCATAAAATAAAATTTCCTGTGTTTATCAACAAGAAATTCTATGGTACCAACGCCCTCATAATTAATGGATTTACCGGCCTGGACAGCAGCTTCTCCCATTTTTTCCCTCAATTCCTGATCTAGAAAGGGAGAAGGGCTTTCTTCCACGAGTTTTTGGTGCCTGCGCTGAATAGAGCAGTCTCTTTCAGATAGGTGTATTACTCTGCCATACTGATCTCCGACAATCTGGAATTCAATGTGGCGTGGTTCCTCCAGGTATTTTTCAATATAAATTCCATCATTGCCAAAAGACGCTTTAGCTTCCTGTTTTGCGCTATTCCAAAGCCCTTCAAAGTCTTCTTCCCTGGTGATAATCCTCATTCCTTTACCACCTCCACCTGCAGTGGCCTTTATAATGACAGGATAGCCAATCTCCTTGGCTAATTTAACTCCTTCTTTAACATCTTTTACCAATCCGCCTGATCCTGGTACGACAGGAACACCTGCCTTTATCATTGTTTCTTTTGCTGTGACCTTATCCCCCATTTTGCGAATCATCTCCGCGGTAGGCCCAATAAACTTTACACCATATTGCTGGCAAATTTCAGCAAATTTGTCGTTTTCTGCGAGAAAACCATAACCCGGATGGACAGCATCACTGTTGGTAATCTCAACTGCAGCCATTATTCTGGGAATGTTCAGATAAGACTCTGAGGAGGGTGCTGGCCCAATGCAAACGGCTTCATCTGCAAAACGAACATGAAGACTTTCAGCATCTGCCTTTGAATAAATTGCTACCGTCTTTATTCCCATTTCTTTACAGGTACGGATTATTCTCAATGCAATTTCGCCCCTGTTGGCAATAAGAATTTTATTAAACATCTTATTTATATTGGAATGATTATGGTATTAAATTACCCGAAATTAATGAAACCTAAATAGCTATACTTCAACAAGAAATAAAACCTGATCGTATTCTACAGGTGAGGCATCCTCAACAACCACTTTGACTATTGTTCCTGTAACATCACTTTCAATTTCATTGAATAATTTCATGGCTTCAATGATGCATACCACTGAACCCGCACTAACGGAATCTCCAACCTTAACAAATACTGGCTTATCTGGACCAGGCGAACGATAGAATGTTCCAACAATAGGAGATTTGATTTCTACCAGTCTTTTGCCTGTAGCAGGAGCTACTGTATCGTTGTTTTGAGGAGGTGCCGGAGCTGCAACTGGCGCCGGAACTGCTACCGGTGCTGATGGAGCATGCACTGTCTGGGCAGGCAAACTAGTAACCATAGGTGCTGATGGAGCAAGTACTACTTCACCTCCTTTAGTATATTGCTTGGTGCGTATAACTACTTCAAAATCCTTGTCTTTAAGCTTAAATTCTGTCAGATTTGACTTATTAACCATTCTGATAAGCTCCTGTATTTCGTTGAAATTCATGGTAAATAGATTTTAATGTTAGGATTTTACTCTTTCCAGATATGCGCCTGTCCTGGTGTCAATTTTAACTTTGTCTCCCTGATTTATGAAAATCGGAACTTTAATCTCTGCACCTGTTTCTACTGTGGCAGGCTTGGTAACATTTGTAGCGGTATCTCCTCTTACACCGGGTTCCGTATAAGTAACTTCAAGAACGATAGCTGCAGGCATTTCTGCAGTTAAGGGAACATTTTTCTCGGCATGAAAAAGTATATCAATTTCACTGCCCTCCTTTAGTAAATCAGGTCTGTCAAGCATAGCTTCAGACAATGTTACCTGATCATAGGTTTCATTATCCATGAAATTATACCCTGTCTCATCATTGTAGAGGTATTGAAATTTTCTTCTCTCTACCCTTACATCATCAATTTTATGACCTGCCGGAAAAGTGACTTCTACGACTTTTCCTGAGGTTAGACTTTTAATTTTGGTTCTGACAAAGGCATTCCCTTTACCTGGTTTGACATGTAAAAATTCCACGATGGAATAAACATCTCCATTATGATTAAGACATAATCCGTTTCTGATATCCGATGTACTTGCCATAAGAAGCTTTTAATAAGGTGCAAAGTTAGTTAATTTTATGAAATGAGCATGAGGCGATCACACAAAAAACCATGATTATTTCACATGCGAATTCCATATGGCTTAAAAAATCAGTCACTCAGCGCGTGACGAATTATAAAATAAACATATGAATTGAAGATGTTTCCTTTTCTGATTAAGTCTGTAAAAGGCTTTAATCTGCCTGATTCCAGATTAGATAAAGACTTCCCCATGTATATCCCCCACCGAAAGCCGTAAGCATAATTTTATCTCCTTTCTTGAGTTGATGTCTGAAATCCCAAAGACAAAGCGGCAAGGTTGCTGCTGTGGTATTACCATATTTTTCAATATTGATTAAAACTTTCTCCTTAGGAAAATCCATCATATCTGCAACAGAAGTAATAATACGCATATTAGCCTGGTGAGGTACAAGCCAGTCAATGTCATTTTTAGTCAGGTGATTTCTTTCGAGCACTTCCTTCATGGTACTGACCATACCATTTACAGCTGCTTTAAAAACAGGTTTGCCATCCTGAAAAACATAGTGCATTTCAGCTTCAACTGTATCTTTGCTGGCAGGTCTGGCCGAACCTCCGGCTTTGAGGTGCAAAAATTCACGGCCGGAACCATCTGCTTTCAATACGGCATCCATGATTCCGGTTCCATCATCCGATGGCTCAAGCAAAACACCGCCTGCTCCGTCTCCAAAAATAATACATGTCGTCCTGTCCTTATAATTGACAATTGACGACATCATATCTGCACCTATCACAATTACTTTCTTGTAGGTTCTGGTTTCGACAAATTTGGATGCTGTTGACAATGCAAATAAAAAGCCTGAACAAGCCGCATTGATATCAAAACCAAATGCATTTTTAGCCCCGACTTTATCGAGGATGGTATTAGCGGTATCAGGAAAAACCATATCTGCTGTGACCGTAGCACAAATCAACATATCTATTTCTTCCGGCTGTATTCCTCTTTTTTCCAGAATTTGTCTGACGACCTGGACACCCATATCTGATGTAGCCCAACCCGGCGTTTTCAATATATGGCGTTCTTTTATCCCTGTTCTGGTCGTAATCCATTCGTCGGTAGTATCAACCATTTTTTCCAGGTCTGCATTGGAGAGTATGTCATCAGGAACATATCCTCCAATCGCTGTAATTGTTGCTCGGGTCATCGATGCTAAATTATTTTATGAAGAAACCAGGATTTTGATTTAGGGACCGCAAAGTTAATTGTTTTTTTAATTATGAAAAATAGTCAGCTGTTTCCTTAGGCTAAAGACCAAGATTATTGTGGATAAATAAATAGATTCAAATTTATGTTAAATATGACTTTTTGTCCTAGAAGACCATTATTCAAGACATTATTTACCGAATTTACTGCAAAAACTACAGTGGTATAGTTATTGAAATATAGTGATTCCTGAATAAAATAAAATTTAATAGACAATTTGTCATTAAAAAATATAATAGATGTTTAACGAAACTTTATTTGGCTTGGATGGATTTGGAGAAGATGGTGATATCATTTCAGTTTTTGGAATGGGTGATGATGAACTCCAGTTTGACGACACTTATAAGGAGCGGATTCCTGTTTTACCCCTAAAGAATACTGTGCTTTTTCCCGGAGTTGTTATTCCAATCACGGTTGGCAGAGACACTTCGATTAAAGCGCTTCAGAAAGCTGAAAAAACAGATAAACTTATAGCTGTTCTCACTCAAAAAGACATGAATCAGGAAGATCCTGGCCCGGCAGATTTGCATAAAGTGGGTACTATTGCCAAAATAATGAAAATTCTGAAAATGCCTGATGGTAGCACAACAGCTATTCTTCAGGGCAGAAAGCGATTTGAAGCTTTGGATTTTGATTTTGTAGATAAGATAATAGTTGTACGTATAAAATTACTGGAAGATATCATCCCGCTAAAGGATATGAAGTTCAATGCAACCATGTCGTCATTAAGGGATTACGCAAAAAAAATTATTGAGCTATCTCCACAGATTCCTTCAGAAGCAAATTTTATGCTTCAAAATATTAAAAACAATGGCTTCCTCATCAATTTTATCGCTTCCAATATGAATATCGGGGTAGATAAAAAACAGGAAATTCTGGAGATGGAAAGCTATCAGAAAAAATCTGATGAGTTAATTGTGCTTATGAACAATGAACTCAAGCTTCTGGAATTGAAATACAAAATTGAATCCAAGGTAAGGGGTGACCTTGAAAAACAGCAAAAAGAGTATTTTCTAAACCAGCAATTGAAAACTATCCAGGAAGAACTTGGCGGAAACCCTCAGGAAGAAGAGTTAAACCCTCTGGAAATCAGGGCAAATCAAAAAAAATGGTCCTCTCAGATACGTGAAACATTTGATCGGGAACTGATGAAGGCCCGACGTATAAATCCGCAAATTGCAGAATACTCTGTAACATTAAATTATCTGGAGTTTATGCTGGATTTGCCCTGGGAAGAATTTTCCCTGGATAATTTTGATTTGCTTAAGGTTAAAAAAGTACTTGATAAAGATCATTTTGGTTTAGAGGATGTAAAAAAGCGTATTCTCGAACATCTTGCGGTGCTTAAATTAAAGGGAGATATGAAGGCGCCCATATTATGTCTTGTTGGCCCTCCGGGAGTAGGCAAAACAAGTCTTGGGAAATCTATTGCATCGGCATTAAACAGGAATTTCATTCGTATGTCCCTTGGCGGTTTACATGACGAAAGTGAAATCAGGGGTCACAGAAGAACTTATATTGGTGCCATGCCAGGCAGAATTCTTCAATCCATCAAAAAAGCAAAAACTTCAAATCCGGTTTTTATTCTGGATGAAATTGATAAACTTGGTCGTGACTTCAGAGGGGATCCATCTTCTGCATTACTTGAAGTGCTGGATCCGGAGCAAAACACGACATTTCATGACAATTACCTGGATCAGGATTATGATTTGTCAAAAGTACTTTTTATTGCAACTGCAAATTCCTTGAGTTCTATACAACCTGCTTTACTCGATCGTATGGAAATCATTGAGATTTCAGGATATTCCATGGAGGAAAAACTTGAAATTGCATCAAAGCACCTGGTTCCAAAACAATTAAGTGAGCATGGGCTGAACAAGAAAAATGCTACATTCAGTAAAAAAGTACTGCAGTACATTGTATTAAACTATACCAGAGAATCAGGAGTGAGATCACTGGACAGAACTATTGGTGCGGTTCTTAGGAATATAGCAAAAAAAGTGGCTATGCAGGAAGAGTATCAATCTGAAATACAAGCTGATTTAATAAAAGAAGCATTGGGCCCAGAAAAATACGATCACGACATGTATTCAAAAGTAACTGTACCTGGTGTGGCTGTAGGATTGGCATGGACGAGTGTAGGAGGGGATATCTTGTTTATAGAATCCAGTCTTTCTCCCGGAAAAGGAAAGCTTGTTCTTACCGGAAATCTCGGAGATGTCATGAAAGAATCTGCTACAACTGCCTTGAGTTATCTAAAAGCACATGCTACATTATATGGCATTAATCAGGATATTTTTGATCAGACGGATTTACATATTCATGTTCCGGAGGGAGCTATTCCTAAAGATGGGCCAAGTGCAGGAATCACCATGCTTACTGCCATAACATCTGCATACAGGAAGATTCCTGTGAAATCTCATCTTGCCATGACTGGTGAAATAACCTTGCGAGGTAAAGTTTTACCTGTCGGAGGAATAAGGGAAAAAGTGCTGGCGGCAAAAAGAGCAGGTATAAAGCATATCATTTTATGCAAAGAAAATGAAAAGCATGTTATGCAGATACCGGAATCTTACATCAAAGACATTGATTTTATTTATGTGGATCACATGGATGAAGTGCTTGGTTATGCTTTAGGCAAAACAAAATAACATTTTTTTATTCCATTCTAAGGATTTTCAGCTCGCCGTTGTTTGGCGCTACAAGTAGATTTTGACCTATGGTATATAGTGCTCCGATTTGATTATAGAAGCTTTCTTTATAAGAAACAATAGATGTTTCGACTTTATTTTTTTTAAATCGCACTTCCATTAAGGGCAAAGCGTCCTGAACGCCTATATTCGGATCGACCTGTCTGTGATTACCTGCCACATAGAAAACTTTATCCTTTGTCATGGTCATGGTACGAATGGGTGCAAGCTGAAGCTCAAATGGTAATCTGCTCATATTGAATTTACCACCCTTTTTTTGATAAAAAACAGAGGAGGAGGTTGTAAAAACAACAGACTTATTGGCATCATTTAGCATGTTTTCAGGAAAAATATCATACACAGTTTTACCCGAAAGTTCCTTGTTTAATAAAAATCGCTTTTTCAATGAAGGGAGTTGAGACACCAGCATATCGCGATTCGGAAATATATATCTTTTATCTCCCAGCGCATATGTTATCAATGGCTCAGTTTGGCCATTGCCATCAAAGTCATAACAATACAAAATCAGGGGATGATCCGGACTGCATTTCAGGCTGTGGTTTTCACCAAAATTACCTGCTATGATGTCAGGTTTGCCATCATCATCAATATCCTCCACAAGGATGCAATTCCACAATCCATTGGATTCAGGAATTTCAACTTTATGTAAGGTACCCTTTCTGTTATAAAAAATGGTAACAGGCATCCAGTGTCCGCATACAATTAAATCTCTTGATCCATCCTGGTCAACATCTTTCCATACCGCATCGGTTATCATGCCCTGCAGGTCAAGCCCTTGTTTAATAAATTTCTCAAACCGGTTATTTAATAAGAGATAGGACGATTGCGGCATACCAAAGCTGCCTGATCCGGATGTTACGCCAACGAAAATATCCTGATCTCCATCCTTATCTACATCTTCTGCAGCCAAAACAGCCGTATTTAAAGCGATATCGGGCAGCATTTCAGAAGCATTGGAATAGCTTCCGTCAGGAGATTGAATCCACAAAAAATCTTTTAAAAGTGGGTTACCATCTTTGAGTTCCTGACCTCCTACCCCAATAAGAATGTCTTCTCTGTTGTCGCCATTTACATCAGTAAAGCATATAGCGGTTTCGTCAGTTGCTGCTGTTGAAATACCCCGGTCCGGGCTCCTTAAAGTCAATATTTTACCAGTTTCCCCTTCAAAAAAAGTACCTCTTTTTTGAGCTCCGCTTGACAAATAGCAATTTTTGTTCTTATCACACTTTAACCGCGGACCTGCATCAGAGAGTAGATATGGAATCCAGGCCTGCATGGTCTGTTCGTTGTAATTATTCTCATGATGCATTATTCCTGTTGATACTGCATTAATAGTGGGGATCGTTCTGTCTGGTAAATTGCTTTTCAGATTCACTTTTTTTCGAATAACAATCTTACCCGTATTTTTCGGATAAACCCTTTGAAGGCCTCCATCTGGCCAGGCAATATCAATGGAATCGATTTTATTTTTAAACCCCTGAATAATGTAATTTCTTGTTGAAACAGACTGGAATCCTGCTACTGAGCGAATAAAATCATACCTTTTTTTATTTCCTTCGTATGCAATGATTTTGGCTCCTATGGCATCCGTATTTGCAGTATTACTAATCAATTGCAAACTTATCCAGGCCTCAGGATTGCTTTTATTTTCAAGTAATCTGGCTGGCTGATTAAATCGGTTAATCAACAGATCAAGATCTCCATCGTGGTCAAAATCTGCATACGCAGCACCATTGGATAAATCTTTGGCATCATCAGCCCAGGTAACTTTCTCAAATCCATGGATTGATCCCTTGTTTTGAAAAAAATAATTAGCCTGTTTTCCTTCGGGCATTTTATTGATCAAATCAGGAAAAAGATTTTTCTGATGGTCGGTAGAATAGAAATGTACAAAATCCAGGTCATTGGGTCTGCGATTAATCCCATTGGTGATAAATATATCCTTATAACCATCGCCATTAAAATCTGCAAGCAAGGGGTTCCAGCTCCAGTCAGTAGCTTCAATACCTATGAGCGGGGCGCATTCACTGTAATAGGGAATGCCATCAACCACTTGCCTGCACCACTGAAATGCATTCTTAGGTAGTTGATGATGATAACCATAAGATCTCTTAAACTGATATATTTGCAGGTTTTCCCAGCCTCCGGAATTTTTATAATTTCTTTCATCTCCTGGTTTCATATCTACCGTAAAAATTTCCGGCAGCCCATCTTCATCCATATCTGCGATATCAACTCCCATGCTGAACTGGCTTGTATGGCCAAAACTTATCGCACCAGCCTCCCTAAAGGTTCCGTTTTTCTGGTTAATATACAAATAATCGTTTTCATGAAAATCGTTGGCTACATAGATGTCAGGCCATCCGTCAAAATTTACATCGGCTACAGAAAGTCCTAAACCATATCCAATAGGAGAACTATAAATACCCGCTTTTTCGGTAACATCTTTAAAATACCCGTGCTCCTGAAAATAAAGCCTGTCCCCTGCTACACTATCCTTAGAATTTCTGATTTCTGACCTGACAAAATGTGAACCATCCTTAATATTATGATTGAGCAGGTAACAATCCAGATCTCCGTCCAGATCAGCATCAAAAAAGGCAGCATGTGTCGAATACCCGCTAAATGCTAGTCCCAGTTCCTTACTTCTTTCTGTAAAAGTTCCATTCCTGTTGTTTATGTATGCAAGATTATGATCATGATTAATACCGGGATATCTGCCCAGTCTGCACACATAAATATCTTTCCAGCCGTCGCCATTAATGTCTGTAATATTTACTCCTGTTGACCAGCCACCGGTATGCGAAATGCCAGCCTCATCCGTTATATCCTTAAATGAAAGATTACCTGTATTCAGATACAATCTGTCCCTGCCTTGTCCGGAGGACAAAAACGCGTCTTCCAGTCCATCTTGATTGATATCACCAACAGCTACACCACCGCCATTATAAAAATATAAATAGGTAAGTATATTAACTTCTTTTGAATCTTCTGTAGTGTTGACAAAATTGATTCCACTGCGTGAAACCGGCACCTCCTCAAACAAAAACTTTTTACTATTCTCATCATGATGACAACCTGCTATGGTTAACAGGCAGTAAATCAAAAAAGATTGAACGGGAGTATACCATCTACACTTTACCAAAGCCGGCTTCATTTACTGAGCATGGATTAAAGATTAACTCTGTAAAAAAGGGGTATATCATTATTTCTGACTATGCAAATATGCAGACTATCCTTAATTTTTACTGGGAAAATAGCACGAATCTCTCCTTCGGTTTGTTTGCCAGATTCCTGAAATGCAGCAGGTGTAAAATTACCTTCTCCGTCTCCATATAAGATTAAAAGTTTCATGGCATCATAACTGCCTGTTTCAGGTTTTGCAGCAAATAAATTGCCACCAGCAATAATATCCGGTATGCCGTCCTGGTTTAAATCCATAACTTCGATGGCATATATCGGGCTAAACTGTGCCTGATCAGGAAGTGGCTTTTGAATAAGGCCCTGAGTTGTATTCATGATGACCATAGACTTCATTTCGTATGCATATAATGTCAGCATATTGGCGCGTTCTTCCTGTGAAAATATATCTTCTATTGTTTGATTTTGAAAAGAAGCATATTTGAGATATTTTTTCTTGAGGTAAGGCAACTGCTTAACCAGGTCATGTCTTAATACCAATGGATAAGATTTATCTTCTTCATAGACACATACTATGTGTTCAATGCTTCCATTTTTATCAAAATCATTGACATGCATACAAACCGGTTTTTGAAGATTACCCTTAAATCTGCTGTTTAAACCATGATTACCCAGGATGATATCCGGTCGGGAATCATTATTCAAATCCGCTATTTTTATGGTCTGATACCACCCGTTTGTTTTATCAAGACCATATTCTTGCGACTTATTTATAAGTTTACCCTCTTGCTGGATAAAAATAGTAACCGGCATATACTCCCCAACGACAATCAGGTCCTGATTGCCATCTGCATTCATATCTGTCCATGCTGCGTCAGTAATCATACCCAACTGAATCAGCTCCGGAGCGATGGTGGCCGTTATATCTGTAAATTTTCCATTTTCATTTTGTAAAATGACCCCGGAACACGGCACACCATACTGAAACATTTTAACCCTTTCACCAACAAAGATATCCAGATCACCATCCTTGTCTATGTCAGCAGCAGCAATGGCTGAATTACTCTGATATCCTGACCTGTAGGTGGCATCCCGCTTCAGATTTCCTTTTCCGTCATTGATATATAACCTGTCTTTAAGACTCGAAGATTCTCCTGAAAATTCGTGACCACCACTACAAACATATAAATCCGGAATTTTATCTCCATTAAAATCCGCAGCTATTGCCCTGACATCCTCTGAACCAGCATCAGCTTCAAAATCAGCTAATTTCTTTTTTTCAAAGCTGCCATCTGATTTTTGAAGGTAAAGAGCCGCTGCCTGATCTCTGGCACCACCAAAAAACAAATCATCGAGGCCATCCCCATTAAAATCAGACACAGTACTTCCCGGGCCCTGAGTAGAAAGCATGTGATAAATTAACCTGTCTCTGTCAAAATCAACATATGTATTCTCCATGTGTCTGAAATCAATGCCTTTTACTTCAGAATGAATGAAACGCGGCCTTGGATCAACATGAAATAAATCGTAGTTAAAATAGCTGCCTGCATCCTGATGATTCAAGTTGTATAAAGTATCTGAGATAGGATACGAAAGTATCGTTTTGCGATCATCCGGCCAAATAATAACAACGGAGTCAGGGTTTTCAACATTACCAAGCCCAACATGGACAAGATAATCCATCGAAGACTGGAAGCCCTTTGTAGGCATATGTTCGTTATATATTGTCCTGTTCTGGTGATAAACCAGAATTTTTGCCCCTATTGCATGAGTGTTTTTGGTATTACTTTTTAATCTAAACTGGAGATAATGATTTTTTGAGTCTTCTTCTGTTTGTCTTATATTATTTCTGTAAACAAATGCCGGCATATTTACATTATTGACCACCAGATCGAGATCTCCATCTCCATCGAGATCTGCATAGGCAGAACCATTAGAATGACTTGGTTCTGCGAGACCGGATATTGCTGCTCTATTTTCAAATTTTAACCCGTCTTTATTGACAAAGAAATAATTTGAAATTTTCTCTGAAGGAATAGCATCAATAAGCTTTTTATAATCTACCTTATTGTCCTTAATCACAGATTTCATAGTTTCTTCATTGGATAAAAAATGAAGAAAATCCTGATCTGTTAAATCCTGATAAATACCATTGGAAACAAAAATATCCTTCCATCCATCGTTATCAAAATCCTGTAAAATAGCGCCCCAACTCCAGTCTGTCGCGTGTACTCCTGAAAATCTACCTATTTCCTGAAAATACTGTCCCCCATTATTTAAATGAAAGGCATTTCTGGTATACTGAAAATGGTATCCATTCTCTACATTGTAGTTAAACTTATCATAATCTTCAAAAGTAGTTTTGGTCTTTAGACGACTATCAAGTCCGGGAAGCATCTCGGTAACAAATATCTCCGGATAAATATCATTATTCATATCAGCCATATCGGCACCCATGGAAGCGACAGATGTACTTCGCATTTTTTGTGTAAGCTCCTCAGAGAAAGTTCCGTTTTTCTGATTAATGTACAGATAGTCCCTTTCAAAAAAATCATTGGATACATAAATATCAGACCAGCCATCCAGATTAACATCTCCTACCGTAACACCAAGTCCAAAACCAATGACGGAACCATAAATGCCGGCAGATTCGCTTACATCCTTAAAAAAACCATTGTCATTTCTGAGAAGCTTATCTCCTCCCTCCTTATCTCTATCTTTTCTTACATTATTTTTAAGGTTAAAAGAACCAATAGCCTGATAGGAATTGTTTAAGAGGTACATATCCAGATCTCCGTCTTTATCATAATCAAAAAAAGCAGCGTGGGTAGAATAACCAGTATCTGCCAATCCAAATTGACGTGCTTTCTCAGAAAATGTACCATCTCCATTATTAATAAAAAGCTCATTTTCCTTATCCTGTCCTTCAAGATTTCCTGAATTACATACATAAATGTCAAGAAATCCATCGGCATTAACATCTGCCATAGTCACTCCTGTAGACCAGAATTTTGTTCCGGCTACACCGGCCCTGTCCGTTATGTCCTCAAACCTGAATCCTCCCAAATTTTTATATAGTTTATTCGGACCCATATTGGCCGTCATGTAGATATCAGGTAAACTATCATTATCAATATCGCCAATAGCCACACCTCCACCATTATAAAAATTTCTGTAGGTATAGATATTGAAATTTTCATCATACTTAAGGTTGTTTTCGAAATCTATACCAGTCTCTGAAGGCGATAATGCTGTAAATAATACTTTTTCTTCCTTTTTACAGCCTTGTGCCAGTATCAGGAAGACTACTGAAATGGTTAAAAATTTATTTTTTAGGTTCTTGCGCATAGCGGGTATTTTCAATGAGAACATCGACATACTGTTCATCTCTCATTTTTATAGTAATAATTCTTGGACCATCAATCTTGTAAAAAGCAACTTTGCCTGAATTCAGCTTTTTCTCCTGAAATCCTTTTCCATACCATTTTTCCATCAGGGTCTTCACTTCCATCAACAGATTGTCGGACTGTAAATCGCGATTCCAGGGAGCCCATGCCTTGTAATTAAAATACACTGGCATAGCGTAAATCCTGTCTTCGTAAAAATTAGGATAAAAATTCATATCGACCGGCAATTTAAAATTTTCCTTGTCAATATACAAAACCGATGTATTTTGTGTTCCCTGAGTTGTTTGATGGCTTTTGTTGAGCTCCATACATCTGTCATAAAACTCCTGTCTTTTCATACCAAAATTTAATCCTAAAAATATGGTATCAAGTGATGCATCATAATTTCCGCCACCAACATTGCGACATCCTTGCATTGTAATGCTGGTCCAGCCCATCAGAAAAACTATTCCTACAATATAAATTTGATTCATGATTATTGCTTTAATAAATGGTATGTTTTCTTTGTTCAATGCAGTATTATCATCTTTAAAGTTACTTCCAATCAAGCAAAATTAGTTATTATTTTTCTTGACCAATGTTTCTTTTACACACATAGATTGTACAAGTTTAAATTTTGCTTTTCATTAGCTGACTGCCCTCCGATCCATAAAAGTTGCTGACCTAAAATATATGATTCACATGAAATGCAACCATACTAGCTTGTATTAATCTCATCATGCTCATTGTATTGTAATTTAGGTCTTTTATTTATCATTATTCAGATCAAACCACAGAAACTTTTCATTGTTGCGTGCAACCAGCAATTTCTTTTTTTGTCCAACAATTATCATTTTAATATCCCTTACCTCCCCATCCACATTAAATCCGGAACTACAGGGACTGATTTCTCTGAAATTCATATTGCCCTGGTTAATTAATACATGTCCATAAGAGGCCGCATCAATTCCTGCTTCCGGTTTAATCCTGTGTTGATTTCCTCCTAAAATGATATCCGGCAAACCATCTTCGTTTATATCAGTGACTTCTACTGCTCTTTGCTGACTCCATTGTACCTGACCCGGCAGTGCCATAAATGAAAATTTACTTTTATCGTTTTTATAAATTCCCGTTCTGAATTCAGTAATTGGATAAACTAAACTTCTTGACAATACTTCGGCTGGAAACATGTCCTCCAGCCTGGCTTTGGTAAAATCGCTATATCTTAAAAATTTCTTTTTTAAACCTGGCAATTGCTTTACAAGTTCATCTCTCCGAACCCAGGGAGAAATTGAGTTCTGATCCCGGTAGCATGTTATTTGCTCTATCTGCCCGTTCTGATCAAAATCATTAACGTGGATTTCAAGCTGCCCATATCTGTTGGCCCATCTATTGTTTAAACCTTTATTGCAAACTATCAAATCATCATCGCCATCCATGTCCATATCATGTACTGAGATTTTTGTCCAAAGCCCTGTCAACTTTTCCAGTCCAAGTTTATTTGTAATTTCGGTATATCCTGCATTATCCCATTTGAAAGCTTTGATGATTCCCATGTCCATCAAAAAAATCAACTCATCACGCCCATCACCATCTATATCAGCCCCTATAGCATCTCTTACCATACCTATCCGGGAAAAATAGGTACTCAAACGAGTGTCGGCAATATACTTTCCATTATCAAAAAGATATACATAAGAATGACACGGTACACCATACTGTTCAGCCTCCATCCTGCCCGAAGTGATGATATCATTATGGCCATCACTATTGACATCGGTAAAAATCATTGCCGATACATGTCCTGTAAATGGAACAAATATTTCACTGTCATAAATAAACCGGTCATCCTTCTGAATATAAATACGACTTTTTAATGAACCCGAAAAGGCATTAATTTCAGGACCTGCTGTGCAAATAAATAAGTCTTTTTTCCCATCCTTATCGAAATCATGGGCATAAATTCCGGAATCCTCATAACTGGAGGTTGTCGCCCAACACTTAGAAACGTCCTTTTTAAAATTTCCATTTTGTTTCTGAATATATACCTGTGTTTCAAAGCCCAAAGATCCGCCTGCAACTAAATCATCCAAACCATCACCATTCAGGTCTTCGACATGAATTTTAGGACCTTCATTGGAGTGCATTTCAAACAATAAAAGGTCTTTATCAAAATCTATAAAATCATTTTCATGATGTTGAATCAGCAAATTATCCGAAGCAGGACTAAACCATTGGTTAAATATATTATTCGTAGGATTTGGCGTTGACTTTTTTGCTTTATGATAGGAAATCTCAATATCCTTTGACCAGGCATCAGGAACTACCAGAGATTTTTTGCCATCCGGCCACGTAATCTCCATGGAATCTGGAAATACACCTCCTATACAAGCAAACAACAGGCGTGAATCGACGCAGGATTCAAAGCCTCTCATTGGGTGGAGTTCAGACATGAGATTGCTGTTTTTAAAATAACAAACTACTTTGGAACCAATAGCTCCTGTGTTGTAGGGCGAGCCACGAAGTGTTATCCTGAGATAATTGCCGGTATTATTTTCACTAAATGTGTTGTTTCTGTAGACGGATGCTGTTGAATTGATATTATTGATTATCAAATCAAGATCACCATCATTATCCAGGTCGGCATAAGCCGATCCATTTGAAAAGCCTGTCTGATCCATTCCCTCATCTTTTGCGACAGACTTAAACTTTAGGTTGCCATCATTGATATATAAATAATTTGAAAGTGGTTCGGAGGGAACCTGCGACATCATTCTGGTTATAACTTTTTCCTTCTTCTGGATCATTTTTCGTATCTCATCGGGATTGAAGTCAAAATTAACATAGTCCAGATCTGTAAGATCCTTGAATATACCGTTTGCTACAAAAATATCCCTATGACCATCCAGATTAAAATCAGCTGCAAGTGCTCCCCAGCTCCAGTCTGTAGCTTCAACTCCGGAGTATCTCCCTACTTCAGAAAATCTGATTTGGCCTGTACCGGGACAAGTCTGATTCAATTGCAGAACATTCCTGCCAAACTGGCGGTGGTAACCTTTCCGGACATTTAATGCATACTTGTCCCAGTTTTCAAACACAGCTTTAGTTTTATATCGCTCCTGAGATTCAGGAAGCATTTCTGTAACAAAAATATCCGGAAGTAAGTCATTATTCAAATCGGAGATATCTGCCCCCATAGATCCAAGGCTGATCTCGGGCATAGCCTGTGTAATGATTTCTTTAAAAGTTCCATTCTGATTATTGATATACAAATAGTCACGCTCAAAAAAATCATTACTGACAAATAAATCCGGCCAATCATCGCCATTGAGATCTGACACGCTTACGCCAAGTCCAAACCCTATGGCACTGCCATAGATACCGGCCTTTCGTGAAATATCAACAAATTTTATTTTACTATCTACAATAGTATCAGTATTTTTAATCTGAATATGATCATTCCTTAATAACCGATTACCACCCAGGGTATCAAAATTTTCCCTCAAGCCATCAGCAATATCGTATCCTCCCACAGAACGGAGGCTGTTATTTAACAAATAACAATCCAAATCCCCGTCCCGGTCAAAATCGAAAAAAGCTGCATGTGTCGAAAGCCCAAGAAAATCGAGGCCATAAGATTTACTTTGCTCCGTAAATGTAAGGTCGCCATTGTTGATAAACAATTCATTATGGCGATTCTCACCTCCAGGTCGACCCGATTTGCAAATATAAATATCTAGCCAGCCATCAGCATTTATATCAACAAACGCAACACCAGTACTCCAGACGCCCGAACAACCGACTCCGGCCTTTGAAGTAATATCCTCAAACTGCAGATTACCCTTATTGAGAAACAACTTATTGTCAGAAAGATTGCCAGTAAGCAAGATATCCTGTAGCCCGTCATTGTTGATATCTCCTACGCCTACGCCACCGCCATTGAAAAAATTTTTAAAGGTGTACGGATTGTAATCTTCGGTAAAATATAATTCGTTATTAAAATGAATACCTGTGCTTTCCGGTGCCATCAGCGTAAAAAGAGTTTTATTTTCCTTTTTTTCACAACTGAATACTACACAAATCAGTATGGAGCCCAGGAAGATCTTAAATGCTAACCAATTCCTGAAATTCATTTGACCTATTTAACTGGTTATTGTATATTGAATGGATTATTTTCAAAAGGAATAACTCTATATCCTGAAAAAAATGAGTTGGTATGTTATGATCTTTTGAGAGATTCATTCTTAGTTTAAAACATCTGCAAATGTAAAATAAAAAGGGATATCCGTTACCGGACATCCCTTTATTTTATTGGCTAATCGGTAGATTAATAGCCAGGATTTTGTTTTAGGTTTGGATTCAGAGCAATCTGAGCCTCTGGTATAGGCATCAATGATTTGTAAGCTTCTGAAACTGGTTTTTCCCACCATGCATCATCAAATTTTCCAAATCTGATCAGGTCTGTTCTTCTCTTCATTTCGAAACAGAATTCACGGCCTCTTTCAGCAAGCAGGTTGTCTGCATTAAGAGAAGCAAAAGGTGCAACACCAGCACGCTGTCTGATTGCATTTACAAGATCAAGTGCTTCAGCAGAACCGGCATTTTGTCTCCAAAGAGCTTCGGCCTTTGCCATAAGAACTTCACCATATCTGAAAAGAACGAAGTCATTACTCATGTTTGGAGTACCGCCAACCTCATACTCATATTTTGACAATCTGGCACCTGCATCACGACCTGCCTTTGGAGCAAGCTCATTGATTACAGGATTGTAGTTCAGCAATCTGCCGTCAGTATCACCATCAGGATACCATGAATCTGCTTTATCTTCAAGTCTCTTACCATTCAGGTCAAACTGTGGACCTGCAAGGAATACACCATAACCTCTTGTACCTCCTGTCTTTCTGACATCATTAGCCTCAAAAGAATTATAGAATTCTGCAAGTGAAGTATAACCATTCCAAGGCTGTGCAGTAAAGTTGAAAGTAGCCTGAGACTCATAATGCATAGTCATCATTGGCAGATTGAAACCCTGTGCATTAACCTTGTCGTAAGGAATCACAAACATGTTTTCTTTTGAACCCTGGTTATTTACAGCAAAGTTTGCAAAATAATTACCTTCAAGAGAATACTTACCTGAATTGATAACTTCATTGCATGCAGCAATACACTTGCCCCATTCAGCAGTTCCTTTATAAACTTCTGCATTCAGGTAAAGATTTGCCAGCATTGCCTGACCTACCCAGTAATTCATTCTGGCATAGGTAGCTGAATTTACATCTTTTGTGAGAAGCTTAACATTGTCCGTCAATTCTTTTTCAACAAAAGCGTAAACTGCAGATCTGGTTTCTGTAGCAGGTTTGAAATCCGCAGGAACGTCAAATGATGTGATAACAGGAACGTTTCCGAAAACATCAAGCAACTGCATATAGTAATATGCTCTCAACACTTTCAATTCTGCAATGAAAGCTGCAGAATTTGGATTATCAACACTTTCGAAAGTGGCAATCAAACGATTGCAGGTGTTGATACCACCATAGGCAAAATTCCATACATTTCCAAAAACACCCTCTCCTTTGAAGAACTGATGTCTGTGTGTTCTAAGCCACTGTCCACCGTCTTCCCAGTCTGGTCCTTTATGAGGAATTGCAGCCTCATCAGAAGATACTTCCTGAAGTGAGAACAGAGTACCATGGTTTGCTACACCATAGAGATTGGTATATGCAGCTCCAAGAGCTGAGATGAATGCATCCTCATTTTCAAAATAATTTTCAGCATTCACCCTATCCTTGAATTCCGGCTCCAGGTCAGAACATGCAGCCAGGAATAGAAACCCGAAGGTTAAAGTGAATAAATAAATGATATTCTTCATGTTTATATTTTTTTTAATTTAAGATTAAAAACCAAGATTCAACCCTACTGTCAATGTTCTGGTCAGATAGTAAGTGTTTCTTCTGTCAACACCAGGAGCCAATGGATTAGCACCACCAGTTCTGCCACCATTATCAACCGATCCGGTATCAGCAAGCCTAACTTCCGGGTCAACACCTGTGTAGCCGGTAATTGTAAACAGGTTTTGTCCAGTTACAAATAATCTTGCCTTATTGAAATGCTTGTTGCCTTTTGTATTGAAATTATATCCAATTGAAGCATTATCAAGTCTAAGGAAGTCAGCTTTTTCAACATGTGTATTGTTGTATGATGCTGTAGAAACAGCCTCGTCATAATACTTTGTTTTAACGATATTAGCTGCAAGAACTGCTGGCTTTATTTCGTAAAACGCTCTGTTTTCGTGAACAAGGCTATGTCCAAATGCACCTCTGAAGAAGAAGCTGGCATCCCAGTTTCCAAAGCTAAACGCATTATTCAATGACAATTCAAAATCAGGTAAACCACTACCAACAACTACCCAATCATTAGCATCAATCTTGCCGTCTCCGTTCTGGTCATCAAATGCAGGCTTACCAGCATCGAGTTTACCAGTCCAGATTGGAGCAACGATCTGACCAATAGGCTTATTTGCTTCCAAAAGGTGAAGACCCACACCTGCATCTGTGATGTTTTGTCCAGGAGCTCCAAGGTTAGTGATAAATTGCTTAAACTCTGCATCTTCCTCCAGATACTGATCAAGCGTAGTACCATAAGAAGTAATGATGAAAGTAGGTGTATATGAGAAAGACTGAGTCTTAACTAAATCATAAGAAGCTGAAAATTCTACCCCTCTTGTAGTGAATGCCGCACTGTTTTTCCATGTAAATGGAGCTAAATTTGGTGGTACAGGCACTCTTGTAAACAGAATAAGATCTCTGGTGCTTCTCTGGAATACATCCAGACTACCTCTAAGTTTGAAATCAAACATAGCGTAGTCAATACCAAGGTTTACTTCAGACTTTGTTTCCCACTTCAGGTCTGGATTTGCATTTTGCGTAGGACCATATGATGGAACGAAGCCACCATTGTAGAAAAACTGTGCTCCCGGAGAGAAAATAGTATATCCAAGATAAGAGTCACCTGGCAGGTTACCTGTAACACCATATCCCACTCTTAACTTAAGATTATCTACATTATTAAGATCAGCAAGTTTGCTGAAATCAAGACCGGCACTAACAGCAGGGAAAATACCATATTTATTGTCTTCACCAAATCTGTCTGAACCCTCTCTTCTTACAGAAGCTGATAAGAAATATGTGTCATCATAGTTGAGGTTCATTCTTGCAAACTGTGCCTGAAGAACATATCCATTATTATAGGAATATGGAGTTGCCAATCCTTTCAGCACTTCTGAAGATGCACCAATGTTGTTGTAGGTAAATGCATCAAGCAGGTAACCACCTGCTTCGATTCCTTGACCCTGGAAAACGAAATTCTGGTACGAATAACCTCCAAGGATGGAATAGTCAAGTTTTCCTGATTCTCCTGTATATCCTAATGTAGCTTCAAACAGATCGTTTTGGCTTACATCAGTAGTTCTTCTGGCAACACCCGTTCTGGCAATACCTTGTCTGTAAACAGAATTTCTTGCATAATATTCACCATTAAGGCTGCTGGACTTCTGCTTTGCATAGCTTGCAGAAACCTTCAAACCACTGGTGATTTCATATGAAGCTGCCATATTGGCAAGTAATTCAGATCTTTCACCTTCGTTGATCTGGTTGACTATTGAAACCGGATTGAATACGTCAAATCCGGAAGGGTTGTTGTATGAACCATCTTCGAGGAAAACTCTTGAGGTTGGATTAGCTATAGAAGCATATCTGAATGCTTCAGGAAATCCAAACTTGGAATCTCTGTTTGTGGCAATCATATTCAATGACAGGTTTAATTTGTCATTCATTGCTTTTTGATTCAATGTCAAGCTACCATTTAATTGCTTAAACCCAGTATTGGCAACAACACCTGCCATATCTCTGTAGTTGAATGAAGCTCTGTAAGAAGTATTGCTGGTTCCGCCAGACATAGAAACATTATGAGACTGTGAAAGTGCACTCTGAGATATTTCATCGTACCAGTTAGTAGTAGCACCTGCATCAATTCCTCCAGCATCCTTAAATTCAGTAGCAGTGAGGAATGCTGGAAGTTTAGCTATAGACTCTGAAGCCAAATAGCCATTATATTCAACGGAAGAAGTTCCTTTTTTACCCTTCTTTGTTGTAATAATAATAACTCCGGAAGATCCCCTTGTTCCATAGATTGCCGCAGCAGAACCATCCTTAAGAACGTCAAAGCTCTCGATGTCCTGTGGGTCAATATTGTTTAAAGAGGCACCAAGTACACCATCCACAATAATCAGGGGCTCAGTCTGTGCTCCGATGGTAGACAAACCTCTAAGTCTGATACCAAATCCACCATTAGGGTCACCGCCAGGTCTTGAAACTGTCAGACCGGCAACACGGCCCTGAAGAAGCTGAGCAGGTGAGTTTACGTTACCCGCGTTAAAGTCTTCCTTTTTGACGCTTACTACCGCTCCAGTAACCTCCTTGGATTTCTGAGTACCGTAACCAACTACAACAACTTCATCGATAAGTTGACCAGCTGCTAATGCAACATTAACGGTATTCGAAGATCCAAGTGCAATTTCCTGGTCTGTATATCCGGTGTAGGAAAATACCAGGGCAGTAGCACCTGCAGGCACACTTAATGAATAGCTGCCATCGATGTCGGTAATGGTTCCTGAACCTGTACCTTTCACCAAAATATTGGCACCAATCAAAGGCTCGTTGGAAGATGCATCAGTAACTTTTCCGGAAATCGTGCGCTGTGCATTTATTCCGAAACTGAAACCAAGCATGATAGCCAACAAAAATGTCCATTTTGTTAAAAATCTTTTCATGTGGCAAATAATGTTTTTGTTTTGTAAAATAAAAATGAATTGAGGTTAGTGTAGACTTAACACACTTCAAAAAGCAAACATATATATTTTTATTTTTTTCCTCGGTCTTAAATTACATTTTTTTTAAAAAAAAGAGTTTATATGGTATTTTGATCAATAAAGCAAATAAAATTACAGCTGTAATACAGTCAATATGATGCTAAGCAAATTTTGATTATTTTTATGGTTTAAAACAAATTGGGCCATTAAACTTTACAGATTATGCAATGTCTAATCGCCATATGCCTTTATCAATGAAAGGAAATAATTTATGGGAAAATTTTCTGAATGGCGATTCCGTTGCATTTAGCCAGCTTTACCAGCAGCACTCCAGGATTTTGTTTTCCTATGGATACAAAATAAGCGGTGATACATCGCTTACAGAAGACTGCATTCATGATTTATTTGTCTATCTATGGAATAAAAGAGAAACCCTTGGACACACGGATTCTCCGGGTAAATATCTGGTTGTTTCCTTCAGAAGGTTGCTGATAAAAAAATTATCCTCCAAACAAAAGGAAGGCATTATGGCCATAGAAGACTTTTCTCATGTTGGTGATGTTGTATCAGCAAATGCAGAATCCGATTGGATAACCCAGGAAGATAACCGCCTGCAGCAATCCAGATTATCAAATGCAATGTCCAGACTTTCCAAAAGACAACAAGAAGCTCTTTACCTGAAATATTTCCAGGAGATGAGCTATGAAGATATATGTGACATCATGGAAATCAATTACCAATCTGTCAGAAACCTCATTTCAAGAGCACTATTCGATCTTCGGAGTTACATGACTGAAGATTAACAAAACTTGTTGATTTTTGCTGGTGCTGATGATTACGAGATAATAGTATGTTTGGCAGTTTCACCAACTCCAGGATTTATATGTCATCTTCTTTGTGTGCATCTGTCAGTTTTTGTTGAATATCAGCAGGTACAGGTTCATACTCATTAAAAGTCATGGTAAATTTTGCCCTTCCCTGCGATATTGACCGGAGCTTGGATGAATACTGGTACATTTCTGCCAAAGGAACTCTTGCCTTTATTTTCTGGTAATGCCCATCAGAATCCATGCCGGCAATAATTGCCCTTCTTGTTTGCAAATCTCCCATAATATCGCCCATAGCATGCTCTGGACATGTGATTTCAACTTCATAAATGGGCTCCAGAATCTGAGGGCCTGCATTTTTAAATGCCTGCCTGAATGCACCAACAGACGCTAGCATAAATGCCATATCATTTGAATCCACGGCATGCATCTTCCCGTCATAAATACTTACCCTAATATCCTGACAATGAGATCCGGTAAGCGGACCCTCTATCATTTTTTGCATGATGCCTTTTTTTATGGCACTGGAATATTTAAAATCTATGGTTCCACCAACAATACACCAGTAAAATGCCAACTTTCCTCCCCAGTCAAGGCTATCGACTTCGGTCTGCTTGACAGTAAGACCATTAGGTTCTGGCATTCCCTGATGATATGGTTCAATGCGCATGTGTACTTCTGCAAACTGTCCTGCTCCACCACTTTGCTTTTTGTGTCGGTAAACTTCATTTGCTACTTTTGTTATAGTCTCTCTGTAGGGTATTCTGGGCTGTTCAAAGTCCATATGGACACCATTAACTTTTTCTATTCTGTATTTGATCAGATCCAGATGGAGCTGGCCTTGTCCATATAAAAGTGTTTGCTTTAAAGAAGAGGATTGCTCCACTATGAGCGTAGGATCTTCTTCTTCAATCTGATGCAGTGCTTTTATCAATTTCTCCATATCATTTTTCGAAGGAGTTGTGACAGCAACTTGAATTCTGGGCTCTGGAAATTCAATTGGTTGTATGGTCAACAAAGCATTTTTGGCAGAAAGCGTATTATTAGTATGGCTGTTTTTTAGTTTTAAAGTTACACCGATATCCCCTGCACAGAGTTCATCTACCTGATTTCGCACTTTTCCCTCGGATTCATAGAGGGTACTCAAACGCTCTGAACCATTGTTTTTTGTATTGATCAGATCATCCCCCGCTTTTACCTTGCCTGAATATACCTTAAAATAGCTTACCAATCCTACCTGTGGTTCTGATGTGGTTTTATAAATAAACAGACATGCAGGTCCCTGAACATTACAGGGAATGCTTTTACCGCCTGCAAGTTTGGCATCAGGTCTGTCAACAGGAGAAGGAGCAATATCTTTTATGAAACCCATAATCCTTCCACTTCCCATATTTTTGAGGGCAGAAGCACAAAAAATCGGAAAAACCTGCTGATTTGCCAAAGCTATGGTTAAACCTTTAGTCAGGTCCTCTTCTGATAATGTTCCCTGCTCAAAATACTTATCCATCAGACCTTCTTCATTTTCTGCGGCAGCTTCGACAATCAAGTTGTGCATGGCAGATGCACGATCAATTTCCTGTGCAGGTATAGCTTCCTTTCTGGGTTTACCACCTTTAGCATCAAAAACATACATGACCATGCGCAGTGCATCAATGATGGCATTAAAATTACTTCCGGTAGTCACCGGGTACTGAAAAAGCAAGGTCTTTGGTCCAAACCGGTGTCTGATTTGTTCCAGTGACATTTCAAAATCTGCTTTATCCTGATCGATATGATTGATAACAAATATTGCTGGCGTATGATATTCCAGCACCTTATCCCAGACAATTTCTGTACCCACTTCCACTCCATGAGCTGCATTGACCAGCACCAGGGCTGTATCTGCTACCTTGAGCGAACATACTACCTCACCGATAAAATCATCAAAACCCGGCGTGTCTATAATATTTATCTTAGTATCCCTCCATTTGAGGTGCAACAAAGAACTGAATAATGAATTTCCTCGATCCTGCTCTATCGCGGTATAATCCGACATCGTAGTACCGGATTGTACACTTCCTATTCTGCTTATGGCACCTGCCTCAAACAACATGGTCTCAGCAAAACTCGTTTTGCCCGAACCGGAATGCCCCAGAAGGACAACATTTCTGATATTTCTGGATTCTATACTCATGATTAAAATTATTTTAATTAAATACTGACAATACTCTATTAAACCATATAATAAATTAAATATATAAATTTTAATGGTTAATAGGTAAAGTTTATATCATAATAAACAAAATATTTATAATTTAAAAGTATAAAAATATGAAAAATGTCATCACCTTTTGATGAGATAAATCATATTTATGTGGAGGAACCAAAACAAAAAGTGGTTTTGAAACATTAACCTTGTTTTCGAATTGTTTACCGCAGTGTATTATTTGCATTTATGAACACAGAAAAATCCATTTTAAACCCCTGGTGGCTGGTCATAATTTTAAGTTTGATTTGGGGTTGTTCATTTATATTGATTAAAAAATCACTAATTGCCTTCACACCAAATCAACTGGCTTGTCTGAGGCTTAGTATATCTTCCCTTGCTTTTTCGCCTATTGTCTGGAGCAACAGGAAAGAAATTCCCTGGAATATGCTCTTAAAATTTTTTATTGTCGGAGCAACAGGAAGTGGGATACCCGCATTCTTATTTTTTGCTGCTCAAACACAGCTATCATCTTCGGTTGCAGGATTATTGAACAGCCTTACACCAATATGGACATTACTGTTGGGGGTAACCATTTTTAAGAGCGGTATCACATCCAATAAGATTACCGGGGTAATTATTGGCTTTTTAGGAGCAGCCTCACTGCTGCTAATGGGAGATGAAAGATCTCTTGGGGGAAATCCTTTATATGGCGGATTAATTGTACTTGCAACATTTTGCTATGGCTTAAGCGTTAGTTTAGTTGAATCATCCTTCAAGGGTGTTCGCCCACTACTCATCAGTGCCGTATCTTTTTTTACAATAGGGCCTCCGGCGATGATATATCTGTTTTCAACAGATTTTATTGAAATACTTACAACCAATCCGGATGCGCAAATGGCATTACTATCTGTAACCACACTTTCATTGTTCGGAACTGTATTTGCGAGTATTCTTTTTTATTATCTGGTGCAGCGGACCAGCGCCGTTTTTGGCAGCTCTGTGACATTTCTGATGCCCATTGTCGCCTTTGGATGGGGACTGGCAGACGGCGAAGTGCTGGATGTAGAACATATTACGGCAATGGTACTGATTCTGGTTGGTGTTTATCTCATTAAAAAGTAATCATGCAGCGTATTCCCGGATTATATACAGCCAATGCAGGAGATAAAGGCAGAGGAGTGTTTACCTCTCAACAGATTCAGGCAGGTGACCTCATTGAAATTTGTCCGGTAATTATTCTACCGCCATCGGAATTACATATCATTCACAAAACCATACTACACGACTACTACTTTTTATGGGGCGAACATCCGGCCTCTTGTGCTATTGCGCTGGGTTACGGTAGTTTATACAACCACGAAGTCAATCCAAATGCAGAATTTATATTGGATTTTGAAAATAATACCATTGATATTATGGCTCTGAGGGATATTGCCGCCGGAGAAGAAATCACAATAAACTATCACGGTGCATCCGGAGAAGAAGGAAAGCTTTGGTTTTAATACAAATAATTTAATTTTACCCCATAAATAAAAATACAGTTTTGGAACTTAACTGGTTTGACCATATCGTTTTTTTGCTTGCAGGAATTGTTTTCCCGCTTTTCTCTCTCTCGGCCGGAAGAATGACCTCTGAAGATACAGAGCATTTAAATCTACCTCCCAAAAAATATATTTATCTGCACAATGCCCTGATGATGGTCACCATTACCCTGGTACTGGTAACATCCTGGAATTTTACAAAAAAACCATGGGATTTGCTTGGCTTTACAATGCCGGAATGGTCTTTAATTGCCGCTGTATGTACAGGATTTTTATTGGTTGTTTACATGAGCGACCTGTTGTTTACATTTCTTAACCGGAATAAAGCAGCAGAGGAACTTGATGATCTGTCGAGTATCATACCGACAAACTGGAGTGAATACAGATATTTTATCTCCATTGCATTTTCGGCCGGAATATGCGAGGAGATCATATTTCGTGGATTTATGATTTCCTATATCATGGCTTTTCTGCCCTCTATCAGCTGGGCACCTGCAGCTGCCATTATCATTCCTGCGATTTCATTCAGTATCAGCCATATGTACCAGGGATGGAAAGCCGTTGCCAAAATAGGAATAATCGCCTGCCTCTTCGGTATCATATTTTATAAAACCGGTTCATTGGTACCTGTAATGATTATCCATACCATTATCGACCTCATCTCAGGTCTTAGTTTTTTATTCCTGAAAGGCAAGCGTCAAATTCCTTCCTAATCGTAATAGTATACTCTCCTAATTCTATTTTATAGGGCAATCAAGCCTCACTTCAACTTTTTTTACAAAATTCTGATGCATTTTAAAGAGATTATGGCTGAATTTCTTTGAAAATTATTTTTTTTTAACTTGCTTTGCATATTATTAGTATACTAATGATTGAAGCTGATATCAATATAGCCGTAAATACAGAAGTTAAAGAAAAGCTTTTGCCAGGATTTGTTATTGAAAACACAGCAAAACAAATGAAGCTCAGTTTTTCGAGGCTGCTGCTGCTACACTCCGAAATTGATATCACTGTAGATCAATGGATTATCATTCAATTGCTGCAGCAATATGGGCAACTTAGCCAACAAAAGCTGGCTGAATATGCCGTAAAGGACGCCCCGACCGTAACGCGAATACTCGATATTTTAACTGACAAAACTTATATCATCCGAACTCCCGATCCGGCAGACAGAAGAAAGTTTTCAATTATCCTTACAGAAAAAGGTATGGAAATTTACAAAAAAGTCACACCTCTGGTACAAGAATTCAGGTCTGAAAGCTACAAGGATATTACCGAATTCGAACTCGAAGTGGTAGCGGGTGTTATGGCAAAAATAAAATTAAATCTGCAATCTCAACCATAAATACTAAATTATGCATTACCATACCATGGGTAAAATACCCCCAAAAAGACACACCCAATTCAGGCGCGATGACGGTACGCTCTATAAAGAGCAATTATTTTCCACCGAAGGATTCAGCAGCTTGTACTCCCTGTTGTATCACAATAATCCACCAACCATGATCTCCCAGATTGGAGATCCTGTTTCAGTAGCTCCTGTAACCATACACGACAAACAATTAAAGCACAGAAGTTTACAGGGATTTAAAATTAATCCGGAGCAGGATTACCTTAAAAGCCGAAAACCGGTACTGGTCAATCAGGACTGTAAAATCATTCTGGCAGCACCCGGACAAAGCATGTCAGACTATTTTTATAAAAATGCAGATGCGGATGAATGTATTTTCATACATGTCGGAAGCGGTGTTCTAAAAACCATGTATGGCGAAATTCCGTTTGGCTACGGCGATTATCTGATCATACCCCGTGGAACGATTTACCAGATGCATTTCCACAACACGGAAAACAGACTTTTTATTGTCGAATCAACATCACCCATTGAGACTCCATCGCGTTACAGGAACGAATATGGTCAGTTTGAAGAGCATTCGCCCTATTGTGAAAGAGACATCAGAAAACCTTCCAACCTGACAACACATGATGAAAAAGGCGATTTCTTACTCTACATCAAAAAACAGGATAACCTGTACCCCTATCATTATAAATCTCATCCCTTCGATGTCGTGGGATGGGATGGTTTTTTATATCCCTACGCCTTTTCCATTCATGACTTTGAACCTATAACCGGAAGAGTACATCTTCCACCTCCTATACACCAGACATTTCAGACGAGAGGTTTTGTCATTTGCTCATTTGTACCGCGAATGTATGATTACCATCCTCTTGCCATACCTGCTCCATACAATCACTCCAATATCGACAGTGATGAAGTACTCTACTATGTAGATGGAGAATTTATGAGCAGAAAGCATGTAGATAAAGGGCAAATTACACTCCACCCCGGCGGAATTCCGCACGGCCCTCACCCGGGTACTGCAGAAAAAAGCATCGGTCAAAAGGAGACGCGCGAACTTGCTGTCATGGTAGATACCTTTAAACCGCTGTTAATGACAACTTTTGCTGCTGACATTGAAGACCGCGACTATTACCTGAGCTGGCTTTCCTAAAATTTTTAAAACAAAAAAAGAAATTTATGAATACTTCACTTCTTACTTCCCTTCAAAGCACCAAAGACACATTTCCCATAAATGGTACAGATTATATTGAGTTTTATGTAGGAAATGCCAAGCAATCTGCTCTGTATTACCAACATTGCTTTGGATTTGAACTCGTTGCCTACAAAGGACCGGAAACCGGATCAAGAGATGTTGTTTCCTATGTATTGCAGCAACATAAAATCAGATTTGTGATTACCTCAGCTCTGCAGCCTGACCATGAAATCCTGAAGCATGTTACCCTGCATGGTGATGGTGTAAAAGTATTGGCACTATGGGTTGATGATGCCAAAGAAGCTTACGAACTGGCCATAGGAAAAGGAGCTGAAAGTGCATTTGAACCTTACATCACAGAAGATAAGTTCGGTAAAGTGGTACTAGCAGGAATAAAAACTTATGGAGAAACTATTCATACGCTCGTTCAAAGAAACGATTATCATGGTGCATTTATGCCGGGTTTTGAAGCAGCAAAAAGCGAATACAGGCCTTCCTCTATTGGTTTAAAATACGTTGACCACTGTGTAGGTAATGTAGAACTTGGTATGATGAATAAATGGGTAAAGTTTTATGAAGAAGTATTGGGATTTAAGCTTTTAGTGACCTTCGATGATAAGGATATTTCTACCGATTATACGGCTTTGATGAGTAAGGTAGTCAGCAATGGAAATGGTTTTATAAAATTCCCTATCAATGAACCTGCACAAGGAAAAAAGAAATCTCAAATCGAAGAATATCTGGATTTTTACAAGGGAGCCGGAGTACAGCATATTGCCGTTGCTACGGACGATATCATTACCACCGTGCAGGAACTCCGAAGAAGGGGAGTTGCCTTTCTCTACGTGCCTGAAACATACTACGACGATGTTCTTGATCGCGTAGGAAAAATCGATGAAGACATTGAAGATCTTAAAAAACTTAATATTCTCGTTGACCGGGACGAAGAAGGGTATCTGCTTCAGATTTTTACAAAACCTGTCCAGGATAGGCCTACCGTATTTTTTGAAATCATTCAAAGACATGGAGCACGTTCATTCGGCAAGGGAAATTTCAAGGCCCTTTTCGAAGCCATTGAAAGAGAACAGGAACTTAGAGGTACGCTTTAAAATGTATATTGTAAAATAAAAAAGGGGGATCAAGTAAATTGATCCCCCTTTTTTATACAATTATCAGATGTTGAGTGTCCTCAGATAGGACTAATTACTTTTCCAAAATGTGCGGAAAATAGAGACCCCAATTCATAATATGAATTTCATTCCTTTTATAATTGCTATTCCAGATGTTGATAACAAAACGTAACTTGAAAATGAGACATTTTTGTGAGACATAATACCCACTACCTTGTACACGATCGGCAGCCCTTCCTTAGTATATTGTTTGGTCCCCATTATCACGTGGGTGATATATTGCTGAGCACCGATAGAAACGGCAACAATCGCAGCCATGGCTACAAAAGCCGGCATAACTTTACTCCAGTTTTCATTTTTATAAAATACCATAGTACCCATGAGTACCATTGAAATAAACATAGAGGTTTTGGCAATATCAAAGAGTCCTTCTCGATAAGCATCAGAAAGAATATTTGATGTTATACTCGCTCCGAGATAAATAAATATCAAAATCACGGCAGGATGTCGCCACGGACTAAATTCTTTTATTTGTCCCACAAAATACAACCCGAAAAGAAAGACAAATACACCCAGCAACATCGTTCTGGGCATCAGGGTAATATCAAATGCTTTATTGAGGTGAAAAACAGGCAATAAAATGGTGGTAAAAAACAAGAAAATATACAGTGAAAAATTTAGAGAGTCTTGATCCTTAATCACTTCAGGCTTTGCGGCTGCCTTATTCTTTTTGGACATGGAAATACTTTTTTTGAGTTGTTATAGCCGCAAATATAAAATTTTATTCAGGTAATAATACATGATATACCTTTGATAAAATCAGTTATCTACCCGGAAATATCAGTATTACCTGAGGTTTAGAACATTTTGATGAGTGCCTTGTTACGTAAATGAATGAAGTTCCAGGAAGATAAAAGCCATATGAAGATGACAAATAGAGTGTTTTGGATACTTTGGTTATCATGTATATTTATGCAGATATCCTTTGCCCAATCAGCGGTACTTAAAGGTATAGTATCCTCACAAAATAAACCTGTAGCAGGAGCAACCATCTGGCTGGAGGGAACCCAGACAGCTGAATATTCTGATCTGGATGGTAGTTTTATTCTAAAAAGTCTTCCCGGAAAGTATACATTAATAGCCCGTTATGTCGGCTATAAGGATTATAATAGCGATGTCGTACTGGAAGCAGACAAAACTTCGACACTAAATATTGTCCTTGAGGAAGAAAATTACCTGTTGCAGCAGGTAGTAGTTACCGGAACCAAGACATTCAAGCGCAAAACTGAAAGTCCGGTTATGGTCAATATTCTTGACAATAAAACCCTTACAAACCTGCAGGTCTGCAATTTGTCTGAAAGTCTCAAATTTCAACCCGGTCTTCGCGTCGAAACAGATTGTCAGACGTGCAATTATACACAACTTCGTATGAACGGACTGGCAGGCGGTTATTCACAGATACTCATCAACGGAAGGCCAATCTTCAGCCCTTTAATGAGCCTGTATGGCATGGAGCAAATGCCGGTCAATATGATAGACCGCATTGAGGTTGTGCGTGGAGGAGGTTCTACTTTATATGGGTCAAGTGCCATAGCCGGTACGGTCAATGTAATTACCCGCATACCTGATAAAAATAGTTATGAGCTGAATACTTTTTACCAGCAAATTGACAATCAGACTCCTGATTTTTTTCTTAACGGCAATGCCAGTATTGTCAATAAGGATAAAAATTCTGGGATGACATTTTTTGTCAACCACAGAAACCGGGGACTATACGACGCC
>Ga0172372_10000093_pt1 | contig 124906 bp, 121 predicted proteins | sample LakKiv5m_2_FD_114544 | JGI IMG/M metagenome (GOLD analysis project Ga0172372, IMG submission 114544) | Freshwater microbial communities from Kabuno Bay, South-Kivu, Congo - kab_092012_9.5m | ecosystem: Environmental > Aquatic > Freshwater > Lake | place: Democratic Republic of the Congo...
GGGATGGACGCCGCACAGACCGAACAAAGGGATAATGCCTTGACCCGCGAACGGGAGGTCGCAATGTCAGTTCAGGGATGACATCCCAAGACCGAACCACTCCACCGAAACGGGGCAAGACCAATCGCGGGGTTAGCGGCTGCCTGCGCCCTCATCTTGCTCGCCATGGCTGTCTGGGGTGGAACACACCGGACGCCGTTGCTGACAGAGCCCCGTCAGCAGTAATCCACCGCTCCGGTTGCCGCCTCCGGCGCGTGGATCAATATCCCGCCCCGACTCGGTTTGGGTTGGGGGGCGACAATCAAACGCGTTCCGCTTATGTTCTCGTCCGGTTAGTCGACTCACCTCTCCTACGCAGGCAAAGACGGTCGGAACGAATGCCCCTGGGTTCAGCCATGTCATCCGAGCCAAACGCCATACGCGTGCGCGGCGCGCGCGAGCACAATCTCAAGAATATCGACGTCGATATTCCGCGTAACCAACTCGTGGTGATCACCGGGCTTTCTGGGTCGGGCAAATCTTCGCTCGCCTTCGATACGATCTATGCCGAAGGCCAGCGGCGCTATGTGGAATCACTGTCGGCCTACGCGCGCCAGTTCCTCGAACTGATGCAGAAGCCCGATGTTGAGCGCATCGAAGGCTTGTCACCCGCGATCTCGATCGAGCAGAAAACCACCTCGCGTAATCCCCGCTCAACCGTCGGCACGGTCACCGAAGTCTACGACTACATGCGCCTACTCTGGGCGCGCGTCGGCGTGCCCTACTCACCGGTCACCGGCCTTCCCATCGAAAGCCAGACCGTCTCGCAGATGGTCGACAAAGCGATGGCCTTCGGCGACGGCGCCAAGTTCCATTTGCTCGCCCCGATGATCCGCGGCCGCAAGGGCGAGTATCGCAAGGAATTTGCCGAACTGCTGAAGCGCGGCTTCGCCCGCGTGAAGGTCGATGGCGAGTATTACGAACTCGAAGACCCGCCCAAACTTGACAAGAAGCTGAAGCACGACATCGACGTGGTCGTGGACCGCATCGTCATACGCGCGGGCCTTGAACAGCGCCTCGCAGAAAGTTTCGAAGCGGCGCTGGGTTTGGCAGATGGAATTGCCGTCGCCGAATTCGCTGAGAAGGATCCAGAAACAAAGGAGCCGAAGCGCGTCACCTTCTCCGCAAAGTTTGCCTGCCCGGTGTCAGGCTTCACTATCCCCGAAATCGAGCCGCGCCTGTTCTCGTTCAACAACCCGTTCGGCGCATGTCCGGCGTGCGATGGCCTTGGCGAGCAGCTCAAGATCGATCCGGCGCTGGTTGTTCCCGAGACCGACAAGAGCCTTAGCGACGGCGCCATCGCTCCGTGGGGCAAGTCGGCCTCACCGCTCCAGGAGCAGACGCTGAAAGCGTTGGCGAGGAAGTACAAGTTCTCACTCGACGTCGCGTGGTCAAAGCTCCCCGAACGAGCACGCGAAGTTATTCTCAACGGGACCGGCCAGGAAGAAGTCGATTTCGTGTTCGACGACGGTATGCGCCGCTACGAAGTCACCAAGCCGTTCGAAGGGGTCGTCGGCAATCTCGATCGCCGCTTCCGCGAGACAGACAGCGCCTGGATGCGTGAGGAGATCGGCCGTTACCAGTCGGCGGCCCCCTGCCCCGCCTGCCTCGGCGAGCGCTTGCGGCCCGAAGCGCTAAGCGTGAAGATCAACAACTATACGATCTCGGACTCAGCGGGTTTGTCGATCCGCGCTGCACGCGACTGGTTCGAGGCGCTGCCGAAGAAACTGTCGAAGAAGCAGAACGAGATAGCCGTCCGCATCCTCAAGGAGATCCGCGATCGCTTGCAATTCCTCAACGATGTCGGCCTCGACTACCTCACGCTCTCGCGTGCATCGGGAACCCTGTCAGGCGGCGAGAGCCAACGGATCCGCCTCGCCTCGCAGATCGGGTCGGGACTGTCCGGCGTGCTCTACGTCCTCGACGAGCCGTCGATCGGCCTGCACCAACGCGACAACGAGCGTCTGCTCGAAACCCTGAAGCGGCTGCGCGATCTCGGTAATTCCGTGCTCGTCGTCGAGCACGATGAGGACGCGATCCTCGCGGCGGACCATGTCATCGATATGGGGCCGCGCGCCGGCATCCATGGCGGCGAGGTTATCGGTTTCGGCAGGTCTGGGGACCTGATGGAGAACGCCAACTCCATCACGGGCAAGTACCTGTCTGGCGAAGAAGAGATCGCTATCCCGGAAAAACGTCGCTGGATCGACAGCAAAAAGATGATCCGCGTTATCGGCGCGACGGGTAACAACCTCAAGAACGTCACCGCCGAGATCCCGCTTGGCGTCTTCACCTGTATCACCGGTGTCTCCGGCGGCGGGAAATCAACCCTCGTGATCGAGACGCTCTACAAGGCTCTTGCCCGCCGCCTCAACGGGGCCAGCGACAGCCCGGCCCCCCACCAGAAGATCGAGGGCGTCGAACACCTCGACAAGATCATCGACATCGATCAGTCGCCAATCGGCCGCACGCCGCGCTCCAATCCGGCCACCTACACCGGCGCCTTCGGGCCCATCCGCGACTGGTACACTGGCCTCCCTGAAGCCAAGGCGCGCGGCTATCAGGCCGGCCGTTTTTCCTTCAACGTGAAGGGCGGCCGTTGCGAAGCCTGCCAGGGCGACGGCGTCGTCAAGATCGAGATGCACTTCCTGCCGGACGTCTACGTCACCTGTGATGTCTGCAAGGGCAAACGCTATAACCGGGAGACGCTGGAAGTGCTCTACAAGGGCAAGTCGATTGCGGACGTGCTCGACATGACCGTTGAGGAAGCGCGCATCTTCTTCGGCGCCGTTCCCGGCATAAGGTCCAAGATGGAAACGCTCGCCCGCGTCGGTCTCGGATATGTCAAGGTCGGCCAACAGGCGACGACGCTCTCGGGCGGGGAGGCCCAGCGCGTCAAGCTCGCCAAGGAACTATCGCGGCGCGCCACTGGCCGCACAATGTACATTCTCGACGAACCCACCACAGGCCTGCACTTCGACGATGTCCGCACGCTCATGGAAGTGCTCCAGGAACTCGTTGACGCTGGAAACAGCGTGGTCGTGATCGAACATAACCTGGACGTAATCAAGGTTGCCGACTGGATCGTCGACATGGGCCCCGACGGTGGCGACGGCGGGGGCGAAGTCATCGCCACCGGCCCTCCGGAGGACGTCGCCAAGAACAAGAAGAGCTGGACCGGCAAGTATCTCGTGGAGACGTTTCGGCGGCAGGCTGAGCGTCGCGATCGTCAGGCGAAACGCGCAAAAGCGCGGCCCACGGCAACCAAGGCGTCGCCGAAGGGAAGGAAGGCGACGCAACAAGCGGCCGAGTAGTCTAAACTACTTCGCCACGAAGTCGGCTGGCCGCAGCCCTCTGTAGAAGATGGCCCCCAGCACGATGGACGGGATTCCCACCATCAGCGCCACGAAGGTCACGACTGCGTTGAAGCCGACCATTACGATGCCGGCGTTGGGCTCGGTGGCAAGGGGACGTATGATCGCGAAGCCGAATTCCAGGACAAGGCTGTCGATGAGGTAAGCCGGCAGCCAGGTCAGCAGCACCGCGGCGGCCATGTTCAGGATGTTGCCGCGCGACCAGCTCCAAGTCTGGAACATGACAACCCGCTGCTCGCCCAACGTCGCCGCGTTGACCATGAACAGGCGCGTGAAGAAGTAGATCGCCCCAACAAAAAACAGCAGCATCAACAAAGAAAAAGCGATCGAGCCGGCCGGCCCAAGCGCGCTGGCCAAGGCCTCGCTCATGGCTTCCTGGTCCTGCATCAACGCCGCAAGTTCGCCCTCGCTGTCAGCGAGCCGCGAGAAGACCGTTGCCGTGACGATGACGACGACGAGCGTGCCCAGAGGAATGAGCATGCAGGCGAAGGCGGCCACGATCGCAAGCAGACGAAGTTCATCCGCTCCGAAACCCAGACCCGCCGGCCCAAGAAACACATTCCGAATACATTTGCGGAGGACAGTTGCCGTGAACATCACACTGGCTAACAGAGCAGGCAACATCGCCGCCATGTAGCCAAAAACGTTTGTCAGCCCTGCACCCGGATCCCCGCTGCTCGTTGTTCCCATCAGTGCGAAACCGACTTGCGACACCAGAGCTGCGACGATGGCGCCCGGAATGAATATGCGCCAGTGATCGCGCAGGAAAAGCCATGCTTCGCGCACGCATGCGATAATCGGAAGCTTGCCCGACCCTTGGTCCATTAGGCCCTCCAGCAGAGCCCTGCCCCTAGTTCAATTGCCAGCAGGCGGCAACTGTGCGCCGGCGCATCAGCGGCCGAGAGCAAACTCGAAGGTTACGATGTGAACTTGCGGAACCCGGCAAGCCGGAGGTTGCGCCGATCCATCGATCCGCCATCGCCATGAAGACTGTACGGCTTCTGTCGCGCGGACGAACTCGGAATGTGGGGCCCACGCGAGCAGGCGCGGATTGACCAGCGCGCCGCCGGGAGAGACGTCCACGGCATAGGTGACCGAACCGGCCAGTTCCTTGAACCGCGAGACGAAGGGAAAGCCAGGTGGCTCAGCGCCTCGCGCAAGCGCAATCCGGCAGCGCGGCAGGGTAGCATCGCCGGGCGCCGGATAGAGTAACTCGCTCAGCGCCGGCCGCCCCGTCCCGATGCTCTGCCTGCGGTCGGCGACATCGCGTTGGCGCGAGCCCAGGCCCCCATAAATGGCATCCGCCCAAGCGGTCGCGGCGTAGTACTCGATCGCAAGTCTAAGGCGACCGGGGCCCGGAGGTGTCGCCACGATCAGGTCATGTACCTCGGCGGCGATGTCGTAGAGCGTGGTGTAGGCGTCCGGCGATTTCGTGCGCATGAAGCTGGCCATTGCCCGACTGCGACGCGCCTCGTATCTGGCTGCAATCCGATCCGCCGGAACATCATCGAGAAAGCGAATGGCATACATCGCCGCGCTTTCGGCCTACGACCAGTCGCCCGCAGCCCAGGCCTCCGCGAACAGGGCCTGCGCCGCGCGCGGCGAGACAAGATCCCGTCCGGGGCTGGTGGCCCGCGAATAAAGCGACTGCATCAGGTTGGCGCGAGCCTGCGGGGAAGCAGACGACTCCATGCTCGCCCAGTCGTGCAGCACCCGTGACACGGCGGGTGAACTGTCCGGATAAGGCAGGCCGCCCCCCTGCTCCACCAGAAAGCGCGAATAGATCAGCGCAGACGCTGGCTCGCCGGCCAGCAAGGCAACCCAGGCAAACTCACGGGCCACCTGGGCCGCAGATGGCGAAGAACGATCTATCGTTGGCCAAGTCTGACCGGCCACCACGGTCGCGCCACGATAGTCTCCAGCTTGTACAGCGGCGTTGAAGCTCCGGATGTCGGCGTGCGCCACGCGCTGGGCCGTGACGACGACGATCAATGCAGCCAACAGGATACGTGCGGTGTGCCTTATCATGGTCCGGGCGCTGGTTAGTCTATCACTGTAGCCTCCCTCCCATCGTGCAGGAAGTATGGCAGGCTCTGCTAAAGCAGTCGGAAGCTAACCTTATAGAGATGGTTGCGGGACTCTAACCCGCACGACGCCCGGTCGATGCCCGCGGACGGCTTGAACGTCCACGTTTCCAGCGTGCCAACAATGTTGGAGACAAAATCTTCATCAGGGATAACGCCAAGGACGGTCACCTTGGTCACCTTTCCATCAGCTCGGGTTTCGAGCCGAGCAATCATCGAACCAACTCCACGGAACCGCTTGCTTTCGGGATACCTGATGGCGCTTCCCGTCAGCTCCCCTTCGCATAGCGGCAGCATCGCGGTTTCAGTCTGCTGCGCGAACCGCGGTTGAACCAGCGGTCGCGGCTTCAGGGATGTATCCAGAAGCGAGCCAACCTGCTCGTATGTTGAGTTCACAAATGACTCGATGGCGATCGCCCATGCCTCCGCTCTCCACTTAACGGCCCAGAGTTCATTTTGCAGCGGCTTGCTGGCCGCCGCCTCGATGTCACCAACGATGCGATCATGCACATCGGCCACCTTGCCATAGAGATCGTTGCGCGACTGCGTCTGGCGACCACGCGCCTTTACAAATTCGGTGGCCGCGCCGTGCAATTCGGCTCTACGCTGCCGCGCAATCAGGCTCTTGTTGCGTGCCGAGAACTCGGCCGCCCGAGCCGCATCTGCCACTGCGCCCTCCCAGTCGGCGCTTTCCCAACCAGCACTGTAGAGGAGCTCCCATGACAGCACCGTTGTCATATCCACGCCGGGCATTGCCATGCGTGCATTCAGGGCGGTGCGAAGCGCGATGCGTTTCTCGTCACTACCCTTCACCTTCAGGTCCGCAGCACGATAGAGGACCGCAGAGGTCAATGGCTGATCGTCGGGCTTTGCGAGCTTAGCGCCTTCCTCAACCAGGAACTCTCCGAACTGGAACGCCAGCTGGTCCCGCCCTGCAACAAGCGCGGCGAACCCGAACTCCCGCGCGAGGAGAGCCGTGTCGGGATCGGTCTTGTCCCAGATTTTCCATGTGTCTTCGGCTGCCGCCGCCGCGGCCTTGTAGTCTCCGGCCTTAACGGCGGCGTTGAATGACTTGATGTCGGCGATCGCAGAGCCGGCCAAACACACACCGAACGCGAAGGCGACAAGGCCGGCGGCGGACTTCCTGATCCTCATGAATCCCCCTTTTCACAATGGCCGAAAGTTAGCCTATATCGGCGCCATGACAATTGAGCCCATCCACATCATCGGCGGCGGAATGGCCGGTTCCGAAGCCGCTTGGCAAGCCGCAAGCCTCGGCGTGCCGGTCGTCATCCATGAGATGCGTCCGCTGCGGAAAACTGATGCGCACCAGACAGATGGACTGGCCGAACTCGTGTGTTCCAACTCGTTCCGTTCCGACGACTGGGAATACAACGCGGTCGGGCTTCTTCACGAAGAGATGCGCCGCGCAGGCGGCCTCATCATTTCGGCGGGCGACCGACATCGTGTGCCCGCGGGATCGGCGCTCGCTGTCGACCGCGATGGGTTTTCGGCTGACGTAACGGCCGCGCTTTCCGCCCATCCGCTGATCACAATCGCCCGGGGAGAGATCGACGGCTGGCCGCCGCAGGACTGGTCCAGCGTGATCATCGCCACTGGCCCGCTCACATCCGACAAGCTCGCGCAAGCGATCCTCGCAAAAACCGGCGAGGACTCGCTCGCCTTCTTCGATGCGATCGCGCCGATCGTCCACTTCGAATCGATCGACATGAACAGGGCCTGGAAGCAATCGCGCTATGACAAGCCTGGTCCTGGAGGCGATGGCGCCGAAGCGTACATCAACTGTCCGATGACCAAGGAGCATTATGAAGCCTTCATCGCGGCCTTGCTCGCTGCACCCAAGACCGAATTCAAGGAATGGGAGGGCACGCCCTACTTCGAAGGCTGCTTGCCCATCGAGGTTATGGCTGAGCGGGGGGTCGAAACGCTGCGATATGGCCCGATGAAGCCGGTTGGTCTGACCAACCCGCACAACCCCGACATCAAGCCATGGGCGGTCGTTCAGTTGCGCCAGGACAACAAGCTGGGCACGCTGTGGAACATGGTAGGTTTCCAGACCAAGCTCAAGCACGGCGCACAGCAGGACATCTTCCGCATGATCCCGGGACTGGAAGGCGCGCAGTTCGCTCGCCTTGGCGGCATCCACCGCAACACCTTCCTTAACTCGCCCGCCCTCCTTGACACCCAGCTGCGCCTGAAGGCCGACCCACGGGTGCGTTTCGCCGGCCAGGTGACAGGTGTCGAAGGTTATGTGGAAAGCGCAGCGATGGGGCTGGTGGCCGGCCGCATGGCGGCGGCCGAGCGGCTCGGACGGGAAGTCCCCGCGCCACCGGCGACAACCGCGCTCGGTGCGCTGGTCAATCACATCACGGGCGGTCACGTGCTGGGTGAAAGCGGCATTGCGAAGCGCGGCTCATTCCAGCCGATGAACGTCAACTATGGCCTTTTCCCAGAGATCGGGCCGATCGATCTCAAGGGCCCTGATGGCAAGCGCCTGAAGGGCGCCGACAAGGGTCGCGCCCGCAAGCGCCTGATGTCGGTCAGGGCGCTGAATGACCTCGAGGTCTGGCTGCAGGGCCAGATGGCGCCGGCCCGCCTGGCAAGCTAGCGTGGTCTGCGGGTACGGAGACCGGCATGGGACGGCAGCACCTCCCTTCCAAAAAGCATCTCGGACAGCACCTTGACCGGCGCACGCTGGAGGTGAGCCGCCAGCTCGCGCGCACCTTCGGACAGAAGGCCGCCGAAGGCCAACCCGAAGCGGGGGTCGGCGCCTACTGGCCGAACGCGCCACAGGGCGGTGTGCCCGAGGCATCCGTGATCGAGGATCTTGCCGTCTATGACGGCGCCGATGTTCTCTTCGCCGCAGGCCGCGAGGGGCCTATCACCGCGCTTGCAATCATCCTGATCCCTGAAGAGAACCGCCAGAACCGGCGTATCGCCGCGCTCGCCGCCAATTTCGGTTTCGTCGCGCACCTCTCGCGCAAACGGAAGATCGCGGTCGCCGTGCCGGAAGGCTATGTTACCGACTTCGCGTCGATCCCAGGCTTCGTCCAGTGGCTGATCTCGCCGTTCGGACGCCATTCAGAAGCTGCCGTGATTCATGACTGGCTCTATACGCTCGGCACACCCGGCGACGCCAAGGGCCGCAAGATCGCCGACCGGACGTTCCGGCGCGCGTTAAAGCTCGTTGGCGTGGGCTGGGTTCGCCGCAGCCTGATGTACCGTGCTGTGCGTCTTGGCGGCAGGAGCGGCTATGGCCTTACCACCGATTACGACTTCCGGGATCTTGTGCAACTGAAGCGACGCGAGCCTTTGCCGGACAAGAGCGTGTTTGCCGCAACCTACAGGGAGGCAGACATTCCGATCACACGGAAGGCAAAGCGGAAAAACGCTAAGGCCGAGCCGGCGCCCGCGACCATGACACAAGACGAGGCCCGGCAGGAAATGCAGGACAGTTCCATCGCCGTCGAGTCGCGTTAGTCGATCTGTTCGCCGCGCAGCGCCTTCGCGAAATTCTCGCGCCCACCCATCTTGTCGATCGCTTTGTTGAAGTCGTTGTCGAAGGCGAATGCACCCTTCGAGTTCGAAACAACGCCATAGATTGCGCGGAAGAAGATGAGCGCCAGGACGCCGATCATCGGTTGGCCAATTAGGAACAACGCAAACGCCCCGCCAAAGATCGCCAGGTGAAGAACGATGATGCGCCGGTAGGGCGCGAACATCTCCGCAATCGGGTTCGACGTCTTCCATTCGCCCTTGATCAGGAATTCCCAGATCAGCACCAGCACCTGGAATACGATGATCGCGTATACAAAGTAGTCGACATGCAGCGCGCTCGTGAGCCCGAAATTGAACATGGCCCACACGTCCATCATGACTGGCGGCTGGTCTGAAAGCGTGCCCCCGCTCATGGAGGCGAAGACCATGAGGAATGTTCCGTGGACAGCGCAGAAGAGGCCGTAATGGAAGACAAAGAAGGCGGACATGGCCAGGCCTGCCGCGACGCCGGTCCGGCCAAAGCTGGCGCCTGAGATGATGATCCGCGGCAGAGTGAGAACGCCCGCAATGATGTTCTCCATCCAGTACAGCATCACCAGTGGAACTGCATTCCAGCCAAACATCAGCACGCCGACAACCGGGAAAAGGTCGACCGCAAGGCCCACGAGAACCAGCGGCTGACCAAGCGCGCGCAGCCAGCTGGCCGGGTTAAAAAGATTGTTCACTTCCGCCCCGCTCCGAATCCGCCCGTTTGAAGCAAACAGCGTTGGCGACGTCTTGGCTAGCGCGACATGGGCACAAGCCGGCAGCCCCTGCGCGATCACAGCCTTCGACGCAGGGCGGCGAGGAAGACGCGCCAGCGCTTTCTGCTGGGGCCTTCGGCGCCGGCGGCGGCCAGATGCAGGACAGCCGGCCATAGCACAGCTGGGGCCTTTCTCAGTCCGGCCATGGCGCTCGCCCACGCTCCTTCCGCGCCGGTCAACCCGGCCGCCAACCTGACCCGCGCCTCGCCAGCATCCGCCAGCGCGCGGAGCGCCGTCTCGCCGGCATCCTTCGCCAGGGCGAGCCCGGCCAACCGCATCAGGGCGGCCTCCACCGCAAGGTGTCTCGTCTGATGCTCTTCGCCGGGCTGATGACCGCCCGCCTGCAGATGATCGTCGAGCACGGCGTCATAGGCATCAATGAGCGTGTTCATCGCCGTCAGCAGATCGGCCCGACCCTTAGTGACGCGGGCGAGCGCCTCGGCAAGGTCGTGACGACGCAGAGGCGCTCCGCCGCCAAGCTGCTCCAGCGTCTCGCGCCACCACTGGACCCGGATCTTGCCCAGCATCGCCTCCTTGGCGTGGAGGGCGCGCTGAAGCTCCTGGTTCAGCAGGTACAGCGCCACCAGTCGCTCACGTGCGCCTGCAGAGGCGTAGCGCGTCGCCAGCCAGCGCTCCTCGTCCGTACGCTTCAGGCGTGCGTCTAGATCGTCAGCGCTTGCAAGGTTTGCCGGATTGGCCGTATCGCTCATGTTCAAAATCGCAGATCTGCCCCTATCTCAGGGGCTGCACGGCAACACTGGACACACAGAGAGGGTATTCCATGGCTTTCACGCTTCCCGCCCTGCCCTATGCGCGCGATGCGCTGGCCCCGCACATTTCGGAGAACACCCTCAACTTCCATTATGGCAAGCACCATCAGGCCTATGTGGACAACCTGAACAAGCTGGTCGCCGGCACGCCGCTGGAGAACGCACCCCTTGAGGAGGTCGTCAAGCAGAGCTGGGCCGAGAAGAAGATGCCGGTCTTCAACAATTCGGGCCAGGTCTGGAATCACACCTTCTACTGGCACTCGATGAAGCCCGGCGGAGGCGGTAAGCCCACAGGCCTTGTGGCCGACCGTATCAACAAGGACTTCGGCTCATTCGACGAGTTCAAGCGCCTTTTTGCCGAAGCCGGCGCGACGCAGTTCGGTTCGGGCTGGGCCTGGCTTGTCCTCAAGGACGGCAAGCTCGCCATCACCAAAACGCCCAATGCCGAGACGCCGCTCACAGACGCTGGCGTTACCCCACTGCTAACCATGGATGTCTGGGAGCACGCCTACTATCTCGACACCCAAAACGCGCGCCCAAAATACATCAACACCTTCATCGATGAGCTGGTGAACTGGGACTTCGCGAACCAGGGCCTTTCGGACGCGAAATAACCCAATCTGAAGCGATTCGCGTGCTGGTTTCCGGCGCAGTGCAGCAGTTTGCACTGCGCCGGTTAGCTGTTTTGAGACTCTTCCGTGGCGTACTGTCCACGTTGGCGGCCGGCTCACGCCGGGCGTGCTCGGGTCCTGCGGCGCGATGATCTCGAACCTTCACAACCAGGAAGCTAACCCGGCGCGGCGCACTGCGCCCGTGAGCGCAAGCCTGCTCGAGTCCGCAATCGAGCGCGGCGGACTTCATCCCTTCTTCCACGCCAAATTCGCCGCCAGCGATCGCAGGCTTGTGGGCGCCGAAGCGCTCGCGCGCATTGCCGCTCAGCAGTCTGGTCTCGTCTCGCCCGCCGCCTATGTCGAACTGGCGGAGCGCAGCGAACGCATCGATGCGCTCACCTACGTGATGGCGCGCGCCGTGGCGGGCCATGTCGCCGGCTTCGACGGTCTCCCCTGCTCCATCAACATTAGTCCGATGTCGCTTGAGCGTCCTGCCTTTGCCGACACGCTGGCGAAAGCTATCACCGACAACGGTCTCGACTGCTGCCAGTTCGTGCTGGAAGTTACCGAATCGCGCGTGCTCGAGTACGGCGCAAATGCCTTCCAGACGATGTCCGTCCTGCGCAGTCACGGCTTCGGCCTCGCCATCGACGATTTTGGCGCCGGTCCTAGCAATATCGACCGCATGCGGAACTACCCGTTCACTGAGGTCAAGATTGATCCCGCCTTCACGCAGCTAGCCATGACCGAGCCCTATGCGATGGCCGCCCTCGTCAGCTGTATCCGCCTCGCCCGCGATCATGGACTTCGGATCGTTGCGGAAGGAATCGAGACGCAGGACATGCTGGACGTGATGACGTCCCTCAAGGTCGACCAGATCCAGGGCTTCCTCCTGTCGCGCCCCATGCAGCCCGCAGACTTCCGCGAGATGCTGAAGCGGGGCTGAGCCCCTCCAGCACGGGGCCCCCTTGCCAGCCTGCCTGCCAGACGCTTTCAATCGGGCCGAAACCCCCGGGGAAACGCCATGGCCTTCGACGCCTACAAGACCATCACCGTCAGCCCGCTCTCGCCGCATCTGGGCGCCGAGATCTCCGGTGTCGATCTGTCCCAACCGCTTTCGAATGCACAATTCGACGACATCCACCAGGCCTTCCTTAAGCACCATGTCATCTTCTTCCGCGACCAGCAGCTGACTCCCGAACAGCACCTCGCCTTCGGCCGCCGCTGGGGCACGCTCAACGTGCATCCGTATGTGAAGGGCATGGCCGGATATCCGGAGATCATGGAGATCATCAAGGAGCCCAGCGAGAAGATAAACTTTGGCGGCGGCTGGCATTCCGACATGAGCTTTCTCGAAGTGCCCGCGCTCGGCTCAATCCTCCACGCGATCGAGGTCCCCGAGGTTGGAGGCGACACGCTGTTCGCCAGTCAGTATGGCCCTTGGGAGGCGCTCTCGCCCGGCTTGCGTCAAGCCCTTGAAGGCCTGCGCGCCATCCATTCCGCGGCGGACGAGTACGGCGCCGGCGGCGCCTCGTCGAAGAAGCGGGCCTCGATGGATTCGGAAGTTGTTGGCGAAGACGTCCCCGAATACGAGCATCCCGTCGTCCGGACGCATCCCGAGACCGGTCGCAAGGGCCTTTACATAAATCCCGCCTTCACGCTGCGCTTCGCCGGGTGGACCAGGAAGGAGTCGCGCCCGCTGCTGGAGTACCTGTTCGAGGTCTGCCGCCGCGAGGTTTATACCTGCCGCTTTCGCTGGCGTCCCGGCTCGCTTGCGATGTGGGACAATCGCTGCGTCTGGCACTACGCCCTCAACGACTACCACGGCCACCGCCGCCATATGCGCCGTGTCACCGTGAATGGCGACAAGGTGCAGTAACGATCAGCCAAGCTCCGGCATTGCCCACTTCGCAGTCACGCCATCGGCGTCCAGCACCCTTTGTGCTGAGGCCAAGAAGGCATCCCCTGCGTCCATCGCGTGACCGTGAATACCACCGCCAATAAAGAGGGCGTCGAAGCCCTGCCGGTTCGCCCCCAGCACGTCTGTCGACGGCCCATCGCCGATCGCGAGCACCCGCTCGGATCTAATGCCCCGGCCGAGGATCGCTTCGGCTTTCTCCATCGCCAGCCGGTAGATCGGCGCATCCGGCTTGCCCGGCCGTATCACCTTACCGCCTTCCTGCTCGTAGATCGCTGCAAGGGCGCCGGCCGACCAGATCAGACTGTCCCCCTGACGGAACTGCACGTCGGGATTGGCGCATAGCATGGGCAGGCCATAAGCCACGAGCCGCCTAAGTTCCTCGCGATAGGGTTCAGGCGTGCCATTCGGATAGTCGCGCAGGCTGGTGCAGCATATGACCTTAGCGACTTCGGGATCGTCCGAGAACTCCAGTCGCAGCCCGGCATAGACGCCAAAGTCCTGTTCCAACCCGATGTGGTAGACTGGCCCTAGTCCCCATCGCTTGAGCTCGTTGCGCGTCGCATCGCCGGACGACACGACATCGTCGAAACAATCCATTGGCACGCCGAACTGTGGAAACAGCCGCGTCACGCGCTCCTTGGGGACCGGGGCGTTCGTTACCAGAATGACCGGACCACGCTCCGACCGAAACCTCTGCAGCGCTTCGCATGCCGTAACGAAGGCCGAGCGCCCATTGTGAATTACGCCCCAGACATCGCAGAGCAACGCATCGTAATGGGACGCAACGGACGAAAGCCTGGACAGCAGCGCGACGCTCACGCCTTACATCGCCTGGGGCGCGACGCGGCGCATGAAGTCCGGCGGCGGCGCAGTTTCGTCCTGCAACGAGCCCTTGATGGGTCGCGGAGCGCCAAACACATGCCCCTGCCCGTAGGGGATCTCGAACTCCAGAATTTCGATCACCGACTTTTCGTTCTCAACCTTTTCGGCGATGAGGTCGATTCCGTAGCGGACAAAGAGCGCTGGCACATCCTCCGCGGCAATGTCGCGCGAGATAGCCGAAACGGGACGTTCCCCGCCCGGGGTCAATTCCTCCAGCAAGCGCTCGCCCTGTATCTTGAGGAACTTCACGCCAGCCGCCTGAAGCTCCGGCAAATCAAAGTTCAATCCATCGCCCTTGTCGAGCGAGAAACGGAAGCCGAGTTCCCTGAGGCGGGACATGTTTCGAGCCGCGATGTCCGACCGGCTGCGGAATGCCCGAACGCTGATCTCGAAGATCATGGCATGGGCCAGGTCGCGGTTCTCTCGCATGAAGTCGAGGAAACTTGCAAAGAACTGTTCGTCTTCCAGGGACGCCATCGATATGTTGCAGAAAACACCGATGCGCCTGTCACGCTCGGAAAGCCGCCGCACGATCTGCACACAGCGGAACAGCAGCATGTTGTCGATCACGCCGAGAAGATTCGCCCGCTCCGCCGCCGCGAGAAACTCCGTCGGCATGATGACCTTGCCGTCCGACCGGCGCAGGCGCGTAAAGCCCTCGTAGAAACATGTACGTCGCTGCGGCAAATTCACGATCGGCTGCAGATGCAGATCAACCCGGTTTTCCCGCAGAGCATCCTTTACTGCATCCAGAATCGAAGCTCCGTCGGCCGGCGCGTCGTTGGCGTGCGAACGGACAGTATTGAGACGGGTCTCGAACTTCTTCGAGAGAGTTTGGATCATCCCCTCAAGACCGCGCATCTCCTGCACAATCGACTCGCGGCGCGCCGTGACTTCCTGTTCGAACGCTCTCCTGAGGTCGTTGGCCTGCTGCTCAGCCTGCGCGACGCGGCCAGTCAGACGCCGAACTTCCTGCCGCAGCTGGAACAGTTCCTCCTTCGAGCTCTCCCCCATGCGGGAGACCGCCATATGGATCTGGATCATCGCCAGCGCCCCTGTGGCGCCAATGATCGCAGCGGTGACCGGCGGCACGATGCCGTTCACGTGCAGCGCGACGGCGCCGAGGGCCGACGCCGTAACGTAAACAAGCGCCAGCATTATATGCGCGAAAGCAGGCATTGTAACCGGAGCAGCCCCTCAGGTTGCGGACGTGCGCGACCGCGTCATTGTTTGTGTTGGCATCCGGGTCGAATGACAAGCCACGAACGTCGCGACGCAGTCGCGCGCCGTCAGTTTGGTGTAATCCCTGGCGTTAACGCCAGTTCGAAATCAGCAATGTTTGCTTGCTCACAACCTCGCTGAACTTGCTGCCGCAACCATTTCGACTTCACGCCCGCTTCTGTGGACTTTCCGCCACATCAGACAGTTCTCGGCTGTCGCGCTGATGTTCGGACGTGGACATGTGGCAGAGTCTTGCCGCTATATCGCCACAATCGAACGCGCCGGCCCTCGGGGGCTTCCGAGGAAGCAAAGGGTTGGCGACGGGGGCGACCGGGGAGCGCGGGGGTCCTGGCTCGGGCCAGGACCCCCGGCCTGCGTTCAGCTTCCTCGACAAATCTCTTTATCTGACAGGGTCCTGCGCGAAACGCGGAGTCTCGCTCACGAGATCGACAGTTGCACCCATGCCCCCAAGCTGAAGGGCGGGAAGGCTCGCTGACAAGACGAGATCTCTCCAGGCCGCCACGGCGATCACCCCATCCAGGGGCCGGTCTGCTGGAACAACGACCGCCAGCGGAATCTGCATCTGGCGCACGGCCTGAACCAGATCATCCAGGTCGACGCACTGCGTCTCGCCGGCCATCAGTTTCCGCGACCCCGCGAACGAGACCAGCGCCGGACTGGCGGCATCGCGAGCTGCGTTCACGATTTCCGCAGCTTGGGCGAGGCATCCGGCCAGAATCAAAGAGCGGTCGTTGAAATCCACGCGATAAACGCGGCTGGCGCCACGCTCGGCGGCTCCGAAACCCCGGATCGTGACGACTCCTGAATCGAAGAGCAAGCGACCCGCCTGCCCCTGGTCCTCCCCTTCGATGGCGACCTTCAGCCTCGCCCGTTCCGTCCCGGCGACCATCAGGTTGGCTCCGTCCGCCACCGGCACCACCCCTGAAGGCCCGAACACCGTCAGCGGCCCAGCTCGACCCGCATGTGCGCTGGCTCGCGCAATCGCTGGCAAACCTTCGACCGTCTCCAACCTCAGATCTGGCAACAAGAGTGCATCGATTGTCGGATGCATCAGACCTAGCCGCGCGACACCTTCAGCTGCTCCGGAACCGGCGCCAAAGACGAACGTCAGGCCGCCTACCTCGACCGCCACGCACGTGCTGCTGGCGCACACAGTTGCGCGAAAGGCGTCTGCCGGCGGAAGACGCGCCCTTTTTGATTCAGCAAGCTGCCGCTGCTCTTGCTTGAAGGCCTCGATGGCAGCACCAGGCCTGTTGGCCAGCAGCCACCAGCCGACGGTCACTGCGGCCACAGCAACCGCGCCAAACAGCAAGATATCGCGCCTGAGCCTCACGCCTCGCCGCCTTAGTCGATCCTTGTCGTTGCGACTTCCTGTGCAATCACCGCCTCGATCGCCCCAAGTCGCCCTACCTCGACACGCACGCGGTCACCCACCCGCAGGAAATTGGGCGGCGTCGACGCCACGCCAACGCCGGCAGGTGTTCCGGTGAAGATCAGGTCTCCCGGTTCGAGTGCGAAAGCCTTCGTCAGGTGTTCTATCTGCGCAGGCACATCAAAGATCATCTCGGCCGTGTTACCATCCTGCCTTAGTTCATCGTTCACCCAGCATTTCAGACTCAAGTCGGCGACGTCGCCGGCTTCATCTGGCGTTGTAACCCAGGGGCCAACAGGCGCATGGGTGTCGAACCCCTTCCCCATTATCATTGTTTGGGTCGCCCTCTGCCAGTCGCGCACGGAGTAGTCACAACCAGTCATGTATCCAGCGATGATCTCGTTGGCCCGTTCCCGAGGCACGTGTCGGCCGCGGCGGCCGATGAGCACGACCAGCTCAACCTCATAATCCAGGGCAGTGGAGACGGCGGGCATCAGGACTGGATCGAAGGGGGGATGCAGCGCGGACGATTGTTTGTTGAACCACATCTGTGTTGTTGGCGGCTCCCGACCGGTCTCGCGAGCGTGATCGCGATAGTTCAGCCCGATACCTAGGATCTTCCCTGGGCGCCGTAACGGCGCCATCAGGCGTACCGACCTCAGTGGAATCCGCGGTGCTGTCCGGGCAAGCTCCTCCAACCCGCTCATCCTGAATGCCTCATGCGCCAAAATATCCACAGGATAGAGCGGCAACTGAGGGGCAGCCGCATGGATGTCTGCAACTTCGTCGCCAATCACCAAGCCGGGGCGAGGACCGCCCGTGGCTTCAAAAACACACAGTCTCATGAGTCACCCTGTTCTCACCTGTCCGAGAGATTGGACCCAACCGGCTTGTAGGGATAGGTACGTGCAGTTCTGTTCGGGAAGTGTACGTGATGTCGATCGCCGCTGAGGTCCAGCGAATCCGCGACGTATTCGGTCCGGGCACAGATATCAGGGTTCCGCCGTTCCAGCGCGCCTATGCTTGGGAAGATGCTGAGGTGGAAATCCTGATTCAAGACCTCCTCGACGCCTTTCGTACCCGCACGGTTTACTTCCTGGGCGCGATCGTTGTGATCCGCCCGCGCAACCGCGGCCCCTCTGATGTCGTGGATGGCCAGCAGCGCCTGACAACGCTCACCATCATGCTGGCTGTCATGCGCGACCTTGCGAAGACCAAGGAGGAGGAGGGCCTGATCCACACGATGATTGGCCACGAAGCGCTTAACGTTTTCGGGGCCAACCACCGCTGGCGCATCACGCTAAATCCAACTGACACACCCTTCTTCCGACGGTTCGTCCAGGAGCGCGGGGCAACCGCCGAAGACGAGGCTGTACGCGAGTCAGCATGCGATCCAGGTTCCGAGAGCCAGCAGCGGCTGAGCGCCGCAATCGGTCACATGCGTGATTACCTGTCCGATATGGCGGACGAGGAACGGACACGCTTTGTGATGTGGTTGCTCGATCAGGTCACGGTTGTGCGGGTCCGCGTCACTGAGTTCGCCGTGGCTCAGAAGGTGTTCTCCTCTCTCAACCACCGCGGCAAACCGCTGTCGGACCACGACATCCTGAAGAGCGCGCTGTTTGAACGCGCGGAGTACTCATCCGTCGAAGCGGTTGCGCAGGGTCGCAAGTGGGATGCCTTCACCGCACGCCTTGGCGACCGGGGTTTTGGAGACCTGTGGAAGCAGATACGCTCGCTCTACGACCGGGAGGGCGTTGGAGAGATGGTGTCCGGCATTCTTGCTGGAATTGCGCCAGGCCCGGCTTCCATAAGGGAGTTCATCGACACGCTTCTTCCGCGCTTCGTCGATGCCTATGATGCCATCATCAACGGGCGAACCGGAAAGCTCGATCTTGGCGAAGAAGCTTTGCGACGTATCGTCTTCCTTCGGTCCATCCATCATGAAAGCTGGCGGGCCCCGGCCATTCGGTTTCTGGCTGAGCACTCGTATGGCCGCGAAACGGCGGACCGCTTTTTTCGGGCCCTCGACCGACTCGCTTACGCCATGCAGTACTCGGTCAAGGATCGGGACTACCGCCACAAGCGCTATCGTCGCTTGCTTGACGCCATGGACACTCCGGCTTCCCTGTTCGACGAGGGCTCGCCTCTGCAATTGAGCGCTCGCGAGCGTGCGGATTTTCTCGATCGCCTGCGCGGGCGGTTCCCGAACTTCAAGCAGCGCAAGGCTCTGCTCATGCGCATTTCAGCGGCCGTCGATGACGGGGAAGCGCTACCCCCTGATTCTGACTGCACGGTTGAACACATCTTGCCCCGTGCTCCGAGCAAGGGCTCTGAGTGGTACGAGGAATGGTCGCGTGTGCGCGACCGCGACGAACTGACCGAGTGCATCGGCAATTTCACGCTGCTGACGCATGCCGAAAACCAGGAAGCAGACCGCAAGCCGTTCCGCGAAAAGCTGGCGATCTACTTTCGGACTGGAAAGGCTTCCTATGCCCTCAGCAACGATCTCAAGGGCCGCACCCGTTGGACGCCAGACGACGTTCGCACGCGCCGTGACGCACTCATCCAGAACCTCGCAAAGGACTGGGGCCTCTAGCTCTGGCCTGTAACGCCAGTTTGGGTTCGCCCAGCGTTGACGGGCGACCCACGGCCATGGAACTTCGCGTCAGCAGACAGAGGGCTCGTTCGGCCCGGCAGGCTCAGGGGAGAAACAGCGATGATCCGCAACGGGTTTGGCTTGATGGCCGCGAGCGTGATTGCAAGCGGGCTGCTTGCGTCCTCGTGCGCGACTGTCACCGACATGTTCGCTCCGCCCTCTCCTCACGCGCAGGAAGCGCGGGATTTGGGCATGCCGAGCGCTAACCCTGAGTCCGTCGGCTTCTCATCTTCCGGCTTGGACACGTTGCAGGCCGAGTTCCGCGCGCTCGTCGACCAGAAGAAGTTGGCCGGCGTCACGACGCTGCTCGCCCGTCACGGCAAGGTCGTGCATATGGACACCTACGGCGCGGCAAATGCTGCCACGGCCGAGCCTCTGAAGCCCGACAGTATTTTCCGCATCGCCTCAATGACCAAACCGATCACCGGGGTTGCGATGATGCAGCTCTGGGAACAGGGCAAGTGGAAACTCTCCGACCCCGTGTCGAAATTCATTCCAGAGTTCGCAAACCTGAAGGTGAAAGGGTCGGACGGCGCCCTCGTGCCGCAGGCCTCACCCATGACCATGGCGCAGCTGATGAGTCATTCCGCCGGGTTTGGCGTCAGCGCGGTTTACAATGACGCCAATCTCGGCGCGACCGACCTTCAGGGCATGATCGACAAGCTTGCAAAGCTGCCGCTCGAAACACAGCCGGGAACGGCCTGGGACTATGGTCCCAGCGTCAACATCCAAGGGTACATCGTCGAAAAGCTCTCAGGACAGTCGCTCGATGCCTACTTTGACGAGCATATCTTCAGGCCTCTCGGCATGGTCGATACGGGCTTCTGGATGCCGCAGGAGAAGGCGGCCCGGGTCGTCGCCATCCACAACTACGAAAATGGCGCGATCAAGGGTCCGTCCGAGAACCGGGTGACCACGGCCAAGCCCACCTTCCTGGCCGGTTCGGGCGGTCTCATGTCGACCGCTGAGGACTATTGGCGCTTTGCGCAGGCGATAGGAAATGGCGGTGTTCTGGGCGGGAAGCGCATCCTCAAGGATGAAACCGTAAGGCTCATGCGCACCAACGTGCTGCCTCCATCGGCGAAGGTCGATCTCTACGGCCCGAGCCAGGAAGGGATCGGCTTCGGCATGGATTTCGCGATCGTGATGGACCCGCAGCGGGCCGGAACACCGCAGGGCCTAAACACATTCTACTGGGGCGGCGCGTTCGGCACCTGGTTCTGGATCGACCCCACGAACGATCTCGTGTTCGTAGGCATGATTCAGAACGTCAATGGATCAACACCCACGGGTGGCACCCCGCCCCTTCGCGCGATATCACCGCGACTGACCTATGACGCCCTGACAGACACTTCGAAATAGACATGCCGAGGAACGCCCCTTCGCCTGATCCCGAATACTCCGCTCGCCTGGCGTGGCTCGTGAAGGTGCGGGGCCTTCATCGCGTCAAGCGGATGCTCGGCTTTGCGGGCATCATCCTTGGCGCCAGCATGCTGGTGTGGTGGAAGCTTGATGTGTCCGCGCCCGAGGGAGCGCTCTGGGCTGGGGTTTTCGTCCTGGTCTCCAGCTGGGCCCTTTTCGTCTATGTGATCGTGGCCCGATATCTATGGGTCAAGAAGAACCCTTACGCAGCTTCCCGAACCTGAAAAGGAAACATTCCATGTCCAACGCTGCCGGAACGCTGTTCGACCTCTCGGGCAAGGCCGCTCTCATTACAGGATCCACGAAAGGTATCGGAAAGGCCATCGCAGAACAGTTTGCAGCTCACGGGGCGCAGGTCGCCATTTCCTCGCGCAAGCCTGGTCCATGCGAGGAGGTGGCCGCGGCAATCAATGCCAGACACGGGGCAGGAACCGCGATCGCGAGCCCGGCGAACATTTCCTCGAAGGAAGACCTCCAGAGGCTGGTCAACGAAACCAACGCCGCCTTTGGCAAGATCGACATTGTCGTCTGCAACGCCGCCTCGAACCCTTATTATGGATCGATGTCGGGCATCAGCGATGAGCAGTTCTCGAAAATCCTGTCGAACAACATCATCTCCAACAACTGGCTGATCCAGATGGTTGCGCCGCAGATGATTCAGCGGAAGGACGGGGCGGTGATTATCGTCTCATCAATCGGCGGCCTACGCGCCTCGACGGTCATCGGCGCCTACTGCATCTCGAAGGCGGCGGATGTGCAGCTTGCCCGTAACCTGGCGGCGGAACTAGGACCGCACAATATCCGCGTGAACTGCATCTCTCCTGGCCTGGTGAAAACAGATTTTGCCAAGGCGCTCTGGGAAGACAAAGAGGCGCGTGAGCAGCGCGAAGAAGAGACGCCCCTGCGACGTCTCGGCGAGCCCAATGACCTTGCTGGCGCTGCAGTCTACCTTGCCTCGCGAGCTGGCGCCTGGACGACAGGGCAGAACATCGTGGTCGATGGCGGAGTAACCGCGGTCTGACCGCAGCCGATCTGGGGCGTCGGGGCATGGTCGCACGCCATATTCGCACCGAAGCCATCCTCCCTGCCTCGCCTGAAAGGGTGTGGGCGGTGCTGGCTGATTTCAGCCGTTACAGCGAGTGGAACCCGCTCAACACCTCGGCCGCCGGTCTCGGTCGCATGGGTGAGCGGGTGCGGATGACCATTGCCAGCCCTCTGAACCCGCGAAGGCCCTTGCGGATGACTGTCCGGATCATGCGCTTCAAACCTGTACGCCTGCTGGCCTGGGTGGGCGGAATCCCTTTCGTTTTTCGCGGTGAGCATGTGTTCCGGCTCGATCCTGTTCCCGAAGGTACGCCTTTGTTGCACACCGAAACCATCACCGGCCTGATCACGCACCGGATTACCGACAGGGCCGTCACGGAAAAGTTTGTCCCCGCCTACGATGCCGCCAACCGGGCCTTGGCGACGCGCGTAAGCGAGACCACATTGGCTGCCTGAGGAGGAGACCACGATGGGTGACATGCGCTATCGCGTGGAACGCACCGATGCAGAATGGCGCAATCACCTGACGCCCGAGCAGTATGCCGTCATGCGCCGCCATGGCACCGAAGCTCCTGGCTCATGCGCGCTGCTCTACGAAAAACGCCCCGGCGTGTTTTCGTGCGCTGGATGCGACACGCCGCTGTTCAACAACACCGTCAAATTCGAGAGCGGCACAGGCTGGCCGAGCTTCACGACGCCCATCAAGGGCGCCCTCGGCGAAACGATTGACCGCAGCTACGGCATGGTGCGCACCGAGGTCCATTGCGCCACCTGCGGCAGCCACATGGGCCATGTCTTCCCCGATGGCCCGCCGCCGACGGGCCTGCGCTACTGCATCAACGGCGTAGCTCTGAACTTCATGCCGGATTCCGGCTGACAGAGGCGGTCAGCTGATGCGCGTCAGTCGAAGATAGCCGGATGAGCCGATGATGCTCGACAGCTGAGCCCCGACGTCCTTCAATTCCGGGGTCGCCAGATCAATCACGGCTGTTTCACCTGGAGCGACAGCAACCGAAAGCGGGTCACTGCGGATGAAATCCACTCGTGCTGCAACCGCATGCTCGCCAGCCTGAACCGCTACGTCGACCGAAGATGCATTGCCGACTTCGGCCACCTTCTGACCGTCAACCAGGATGGCGTACTTCCGGGCGCGGTAAGCCAGCGCATCGCCGCGGACGATGCGGATGCAGGCCACGCCTTGAGCCGGGTAAGAAGCAACGCTCGTCGAGGGACCTAAAGCTGATGAAGCGATCGGATGTTCCGCATGCGGCGGTTCAACTGCAGCGTCACGGCTTTGCGCACCGAGCATCGTCAGCAGGGGTTGCAGCGCCGCTGCTCCCTGCGTGTGCCATTCGACCCATTGAGGAAGGCTGAGATAGTAGGCTAGGCCATCTGACGGCTCTATGGCTTCGATGCGAATTGGAATGATCCGCTTGCCCTGCCCGTCCGCGAGCCCCACTTCGCGCGCCACGTGCTTCGAGGAATTCGCCGAACTTGATACCAGAACGGCAAGTGTATCCGACTCGCGCAGGCCAGCAACGATCGCCTCATTGTAGGCCTGCCCGGGCTCTATGGATCCGGGCGCCATCCATACTCTTATTCCGGAGTCGCGAAGCGCCTGGGCGACCTGGCCAGCAACAACCGAGTCAGTTGTCGAATAGGAGATGAAGACCTGTCCCATCGGGCGATACTAGCCGGATTCAGTGGGAATCAAATGTGCAGGGGCCGACCGTATGCAGCCAGCACGCTCTCGTGCATCATTTCGCTGAGCGTCGGGTGCGGGAAGACCGTTTCCATCAGTTCGGCTTCGGTCAGTTCGCCTTGCCGCGCGATGCAATAGCCCTGGATGAGTTCTGTGACGCCCTCGCCGGCCATGTGGGCGCCGAGCAGCTCGCCGGTGGTTTCGTCGAAGATCGTCTTCACGATGCCTTCGGGTTCGCCGAGCGCGATGGCCTTGCCGTTGCCGATGAAGGGGAATTTTCCGACCTTGAGTTTCCTGCCGGTTTTCTTAGCGGCTTCCTCCGTCAGTCCAACACTGGCGACCTGAGGGTGGCTGTAGGTGCAGCCCGGCACATTCCACGGATCGAACTTGTGGCTCGGCGTCTTGCCGGCGATGCCCTCGACGACGATGACGCCTTCGTGCATCGCCTTGTGCGCCAGCCACGGCGGACCTGTCACATCGCCGATAGCGTAGAGGCCCGGCACGCCGGTCTTGCCGTATCCGTCCGTGACGATGTGGGTCTTCTCAACCTTCGCGCCCACGGTTTCGAGGCCAAGATTCTCGACATTGCCGACGATGCCAATCGCGAGGATGACCTTGTCCGCCTTCAGCGTCTGCGCGCCGTCCTTGGCCTGCACGTCAGCCGTAGCGACGCCCTTGTCGACTTTCAGGGATTTTACCTGCGCCGAGGTGATGAACTTGATGCCCTGCTTGCCGAGCTGCTTCAGCATGAAGGCGGAGATCTCCGCATCTTCCACAGGCAGAATGCGGTCGAGCGCTTCGACGACCGTCACCTCCGCGCCGAGCGTGCGGTAGAAGCTGGCGAACTCGATGCCGATAGCGCCTGAGCCGATGACCAGCAATTGTTTCGGCATCTCGGTCGGCACCATGGCCTCGCGATAGGCCCAGACGGTATTGCCATCCACCTTGAGCCCGATATCGGGGATTTCGCGTGCGCGGGCTCCGGTGGCGATCATCACGTGCTTTGCCTGGTAGGTCCCCTCGCCCTTGCCTTGTCCGACAATCACCCTCGGCGCCGGCGAACCTTTCTCTAGCCGCGCCGTGCCGACGAGGACATCGATCTTGTGCTTCTTCATCAGAAAGGTGACGCCACTGGACAGCTGCTGCGCCACGCCGCGCGAACGCCTCACCACTGCATCCATCATGACCTTCGGATTTTCGACCGACAGGCCGTAGTCCTTCGCGTGCGTGATGAGGTGGAACACCTCGCTGGAGCGCAGCAGCGCTTTGGTCGGGATACAGCCCCAATTCAGGCAGATGCCGCCGAGTTCGGCGCGTTCGACAATGGCAACCCCCAGGCCAAGCTGCGAAGCGCGGATGGCGGCGACATAGCCGCCGGGGCCGGAGCCGATGACGATCAAGTCATAGGTTTTGGCGTCAGCCATTTCGCATCCTCACGGTTTCCGCGCCCTCAGCTCAGCCCAAGCCTTGTGGGCTGAAGCCGCGTTCTTTTCGGTGCTCTCGTACAGTTCGGCAGTGCAGACATATTCAGGGAGTGTCTCGCGCTCGGCCGTCGCGATCCTATTCGCTTCTGCGGCGGCCTGCGTCACCAGCGTGTCCGCCGCGCCCGCGGCCTTCAGGTCCGCAATAAAGGCTGTTCTTACCGCCATATTGGGCTCATTGCATTTCTCGCCGAGCACCTCGCGGTAGGTGAGCGGCGTCAGGATCGGCGCAATGTCTGCCATGGTCAGCTTGGCGGCTGAGCCGGGTTGCGGCGAACAGCCCGTCAGCAAGACGCTAACTAGGACGGCGCATCCGGCTCTGACGTGATCCATCGCAAGCTCCGTGGTCAGTCCTGCGTGCTCCGCGAACGCACATTTCTGAGCGTCTTGCGGACACTGACGCCGGACCAGACAAACCAGATGACGCCGATGACAAGCAGCGCGGCCGCGACCACGATCCTGCCCGAACCGGGCGGCAAACCAAGGACGCCGACAAAGAAAAAGTCACCTAGCGTTGCAAACGCCGCGAGGCCGAGGGCGAGCATAGCAATCAGCAGCTTGAGGCGAAGCGACATCACAGCAGCATCGCTTCAGGCGTTTCCACGAACTGCTTGAAGGTCGTGAGCCATCGAGCGCCGGTGGCGCCATCGACCACACGGTGATCGCAGGTGAGCGTGACGGTCATCATTGTGGCGATCTCCACCCTATCGTTCTTGACCACAGGGCGCTTCTCGCCGACGCCAACCGAAAGGATCATGCCCTCCGGCGGGTTGATGATCGAGGCGAACTGGCGGATGCCCATCATGCCGAGGTTCGAGATCGAGAAGGTGCCGCCCATGTATTCTTGCGGCTTGAGCTTCTTGTCGCGCGCACGGGCTGCCAGGTCCTTCATTTCCGTCGCGATCTGAGCGAGGCCCTTGCTCTGCGCGTCGCGAACCACCGGCGTGATGAGTCCGCCGGGGATGGCCACAGCAACCGAGATATGCGCCGACTTGTGCTGGGCGATACCCTTGTCGGTGTAGCTGGCGTTGGCGTCGGGATGCGCCATCAGCGCCATGGCGCAAGCCTTGATCAGCATGTCGTTGACCGAAACCTTGGTGCCCGTCGCCGCGGCGGCCTCGTTGATGCGCGCGCGGGCGGAGAGCAGATGATCGATCTCGAGATCGATCGTGAGCGGGAAGTGCGGGACTTGCATGAAGGACTGCGTCAGCCGCCGCGCGGTCACTTTACGTACGCCATCGAGCGGGATGAGCTCATAGGTATCTGGCGCATAGATGCGGTCGTCGAGCACAGCCGGCTCGATGAGGCTGGTGACGCCGGCTCCGGGAGCAGACGCTTGCTTCGCTGCGCCGCCCTTCGGCGCTTTCAGGACGTCGGCCTTGATGATCCGTCCATGCGGGCCGGAGCCCTTGAGGCCGATCAGGTCGACGCCGTCCATCTTGGCGAGACGTTTTGCGAGCGGCGATGCGCGTATTCTGGGACTGCCGGGCGCCTGCCCGGTACTCTTTGCTGTTGCGGGCGCCGACGCCACCTGCGGTTGCGCTGCCAGGCGGGATCCCTGCGGTTCCGGATCCGGTTTCGCCTCAAGTGTCGAAGGCTCGGATCTTGTCTCCGCCTTGGCGCGGTCATTGCCTTTGGGCGCAGCCCAGCCCCCATCGCCGTCCAGCTCGGCGATCACGGCGTTGACCTTCACGCCCTGCGCGCCTTCCTCGACGAGCAATTTCGTCACCGTGCCTTCATCGACGGCTTCGACCTCCATCGTCGCCTTGTCGGTTTCGATCTCGGCGATGATGTCGCCGGGCTTCACCCTGTCGCCGACCTTCACATGCCACTTGGCAAGGTTCCCCTCCTCCATTGTAGGCGACAGCGCAGGCATGGTGATTGGATTGGTCATGCTGCCTCGCAGGTTAGGGTGGCGACCGATTCTTCCCACGCTTCGCAAGGGTCCGAGCACACTGTGACGCGATCGCCATCGAACGCGAGCTTGTAAGAACCTCCACACAACAGGGACGCTCGTCGCGAAATCTCCGCGTGACGTCCGTCTCGTTTCTCGACATCAGTCGCGAGAGACAGTCGGTAGGTCTTGGGGCCAATCGGCGCTATTTCGACAGGCACACTTGAGGCGCATGCCATGGTCGCAAGGGCAAGACCGGGTCCTATATTAGTCCGCCACATAGCAAACCTTCCTCGCCGCCTCGACAATGTCCTGCGCGTTCGGCAATGACAGCTTCTCAAGGTTCGCTGCGTAAGGTAGCGGGACGTCCTTCTGAGCGATCCGGAGAGGCGGGGCGTCCAGATAATCGAAGGCGTGTTCGGTGACGGCTGCGGCGATCTCGGCGCCAACGCCGAAGAAGCGCCAGCCTTCCTCGCAGCAGACGATGCGGTTGGTTTTCTTGACGCTCTCGATCACTGTCGCAGTGTCGAGCGGGCGAAGCGAGCGCAGATCGATCACCTCGGCCTCGATGCCCTGCCCGGCCAGCTCCTCGGCGGCATCGAGCGCAAACTTTACCATGCGTGAGTGGGCGACCAGCGTCACGTCCGTGCCTTCGCGGCGTATGCGCGCCTTGCCGATGGGGAGGACGAAATCCTCGACCTCAGGCACGTCGAACTCGATGCCATACAGCAACTCGTGTTCGAGAAACACCACCGGATTGGGATCGCGGATAGCGGCCTTAAGCAGGCCCTTCGCGTCCGCTGCGTCATATGGTGCAATCACCTTTAGACCCGGGACGTGGCCATACCAGGCAGAATAGTCCTGACTGTGCTGGGCGGCGACGCGGGAGGCCGCGCCATTGGGGCCGCGGAACACGATCGGACAGCCCATCTGACCGCCCGACATGTAGAGCGTTTTGGCGGCCGAGTTGATGATGTGGTCGATGGCCTGCATCGCAAAGTTGAATGTCATGAATTCGACGATCGGCTTCAGCCCGCCAAACGCTGCGCCCACGCCAAGCCCCGCAAAGCCGTACTCGGTGATTGGCGTATCGATTACGCGCCGGTCGCCGAACTCTTCCAGCAATCCCCGGCTCACCTTGTATGCGCCCTGATACTGGCCAACTTCCTCGCCCATCAGAAAAACGCTCTCGTCGCGTCGCATCTCCTCGGCGATGGCATCGCGCAGCGCATCACGCACCGCGGTCCTTCTGTAAGTGACGCCCTCGGGAAGGGTCGGATCATGAAGACCCTCGGCGGCGGCGACTTTCTGCTCGGGCGCGCGAAGGCGATGGCCGTCATTGCGAGCCTTCTGCTCCAGCGTTTCATCCGGCTTGCCGCCGGCGGCGCCGGCATTCACTTCGGCGCGGGTCCGGGCCTCGGCTTCCTTCGCGCCGGATTTACCCTTGCCGTTGGCCTTGGGGGCGGGCGCCGCGTCACGGTTTGAAATCTGCGCAATGACGGCGTTGACCTTCACGCCCTCGGTTCCCGCCGCAACCATAAGCTTCGAGATGACGCCTTCATCGACGGCTTCAACTTCCATCGTCGCCTTGTCGGTTTCGATCTCAGCGATCACGTCGCCGGGCTTCACGGCGTCGCCTTCCTTCACCAGCCACTTGGCCAGCTTGCCCTCCTCCATAGTGGGCGACAGCGCGGGCATCAGGATGTCGGTCATGATCAGCGCGACTCCACAAGCACGTCGGTCCACAGCTCATCCGGATGCGGTTCCGGGCTGTCCTGCGCGAACTGGGCCGAGTCGTTTACGATCTCGCGGACTTCCGCTTCGATTTTCTTGAGGTCGTCCTCCGTGACGTGTTTGGCATCGAGGAGCTTCTTCTTAAGCATTTCGATCGGGTCGCGGTGCTCGCGCACGTCCTGCACTTCTTCGCGCGTGCGGTACTTTGCGGGGTCTGACATGGAGTGGCCGCGATACCGATACGTCTTCATCTCGAGGATGTAGGGGCCATCTCCCTCACGCGCGCGCTGCACGGCCTTCGCGGCGGCCTTGCGGACGGCGAGAACGTCCATGCCGTCGACCTCCTCGCCTGGGATCTCGAATGAGATACCGCGCTTGTAAAGTTCAGTTTCGGCGGAGGCGCGGGCGATCGATGTGCCCATCGCATATTGATTGTTCTCGATAACGTAGACGACCGGCAGTTTCCAGAGGCTGGCCATGTTGAAGGCTTCGTAGACTTGCCCCTGGTTGGAGGCGCCGTCGCCGAAGTAGGCGACGCAGACATTGTCCTGCCCCTTGTACCTGTTCGCGAACGCCAGGCCGGTTCCGAGCGGCACCTGCGCGCCGACGATGCCGTGGCCGCCGAAAAAATTCTTCTCGCGGCTGAACATGTGCATCGACCCGCCCTTGCCGCGGGCATATCCGCCCTCGCGGCCGGTGAGTTCAGCCATCACGCCACGCGACGTCATGCCTGCAGCCAGCATGTGTCCATGGTCGCGATAGCCGGTAATGACCTGGTCGTCGGGCTCCAGCACCGACTGCACGCCGACAACGACCGCTTCCTGCCCAATATACAGATGGCAGAACCCGGCGATGAGGCCCATGCCGTAAAGCTGGCCGGCCTTCTCCTCGAACCGGCGGATGAGGAGCATATCCTTGTAATAACCGATCAGGTCAGACTTCGTTGGATCGGCCAGCGGTCTTCGTGTCTTCACACTGCTCTTCTTCGCAGCCATCGTGGTGAATCCTTGCTCGCTGGGAAGAAGATAAAGGATGATTTGGGCGCGGGCCTAGCGCCTTGCGCCTCCGTCGGGCAGGTTTCCAACGGAAATCATGGTAAACTTCAGCGTACTGCGACCAGGACCTCGTCAGGCCGGACGTAGGAAAGTCGCGTGCGCGCAATTTCCTCCACATAGTCGAGGTCAAGCGTGCGGTCGCGTAGCCGCTGGAGAGACGCTTCGAGCACGGCGCGTTCCGCCTTCAAATCACTGATTTCGGCGCGCAGCGTCTCTTCCTGCTGTTGGAGGTTACCCCATGCGGCAAGGCCCTGCTCGCCAACAATGGCGTGATAGCAAAAATAGAGGATGAGCGCTCCGAGCGCGCCAGGAAGAAGCAAGGCCTTCGCCGTATGCGTCAACCCTTCCATGGGGCAGTTCAATCTCCAGAGCGCAACTGGGGCTCGCCGCGACATCATCGCGAGAGAGTTAATCCGCCATGAAGACCAGAAAATCGCTTGCAATCCTCGCGGACCCCATTTTCGGTACCGGGATTGCAGGGCAGGCCCAGGGGGCGATTAGCGAGGTCAGCTATGACGCGCCGTATTGAAGGGTTAACAACTGGTCCCTCAATCCCGACCGTGGTCGATCACAGGTTACCGGCCTACTTCGCTTCAGACGAAGCGCTGATCGACATCCTCGAACGTTACCCGGCCGAACTCTTCGAAATCACCCACCAGGAGGCTGGCGAGAATCTGGCGCGGCCGTTAGCGATCGAGTCGCTTGAGTGGGCTGATGGCAGAGCCGCACTTGACGCGGTGAAAACCGGCCGGCTTTCGGTTGTCCTTCACGCGTGTGAGGAGGCCCATCCAGGCCTCTGGGCCGAAGTGATGCGCAGCTTTGCAAATCTCCCCCCCTGGATCGGAACCAGGCACGCGCACGCGCTAACAGGGCGTCTGGTCATCTCCTCACCGACAGTAGCGGTTCCGTACCGTTTCGAGGCGGACGGGGCGATGCTTTTCCATCTGCGTGGCGTCAAGCGCGTCTGGATCTATCCGCAGACGGACGCCTTCCTGCCACAGGACGAGATGGAAAGCGCGATTCTGCACAAAGCGACACACGACCTGCGGCGCAATCCTCACACGGATGCAGAAGCTTACCGGTTCGAGATCGTACCAGGACAGGCGCTGGCTTGGCAGCTCCATGCACCTCACCGCATGGAAAATCCGGAAGGGCTCTGCGTTTCGCTGATGGCGAACTACCAATCCTGGGCGGGTCAAATCACGACAGGCGCGCATCGCGCTAATGGCGTGCTGCGAAAACGCGGCTGGAGCATCAGGCCGTTGGCGCAAACGGGCTGGGCGCACCGCACAGTTCTCTGGTCAGTCTCCCACATCTTTGCCATCCTGGGCATGGCGAAGAGCATGATCGATAGCGTGCCACACTCGCTGCGAAGCGCTGCCGGTCCGCCGCAATCCAGAAAGAAGTCGACACCCAGGCAAACCGCGACAGCCTAACGCGGCAATCATGCGCCCGGCGAAACCGGTCGGCGTGACCGGCCAAGAGTGCTGCTATGTTCGACGCGCAAGCTGCGGCGGGAGCTTGCTCAGCCCCCGCCGGGCATTGTCCAGACGTCAATAACCGGAGCCGCTAAAACGGAATCTCGTCGTCGAAATCGCCGCCGCGTGAGAAATCTTCCTGCGGGCCCTTGCCGCCCCTCGCCTTGGCTCCGGCGGCTCGTGCAGGGGTACGCTCCTCATACCCACCGCTCGATCCAGCACCATCGCTGCGCCCATCCAGCATCGTCAGCGTCGAATTGAAGTTCCGGAGCACCACTTCTGTCGAGTACTTGTCGTTGCCGTCCTTGTCCTGCCATTTGCGTGTTTCAAGTTGGCCCTCAAGATAAACCTTGGATCCCTTCTTGAGATACTGCTCGACAATACGAACGAGGCCTTCATTGAACACCACGACACGGTGCCACTCGGTTTTCTCTTTGCGCTCACCCGAATTCTTGTCGCGCCACGTTTCAGACGTCGCGACCGAAAGGTTCGCGATCGAGCCGCCCGAGGGCATCTGCTTTATTTCGGGGTCACGACCCAGATTGCCTACGAGAATCACCTTGTTGACCGAACCAGCCATGGTCGTCTCCATTTTCCATTCCGGCCCCGGCCGTTGTTCAACGGTCCGCTCCGGTTCCTGACACAGCGCGGCATCCTAGAGCCGCCTTCAACACCACGCGACACATGAGGACAGCCCCGCACGTCCCATCCACACAAATGCGGGGTCGTCCCAATAGTTCGCATTTTGTTCTACGCCGCTTCAGGCCCTTGCGCAAGCCGAATTCATGCAACGTTCGCAGCGACGCCCGCGCCTTGCTTGGCTCGTGGTCCAGCGCCAGACCCGCGCAGCGACCTGAAAGCGCACGGAGGGAAGCCTATGGCGACTTCGTCACCATCGCCTTGCTGATCACCACGGGCTCCTTCGGAAGCTTGCCGGGGAATGGCCCAGCCTGGGGAGCAAGCTCCACAGCGGCGATCGCATCGACGACATCCATGCCGGAGACCACCTTACCGAAGGCTGCATAGCCTGTCGTGTTGGGAGGAGCGGCAGGATTGGCGTCCAGGCCGGAATTCTCCCCAAGACTGATGAAGATAGTGGATTGGCCACTGTCGCTTTCTTCGGCGCGGGCCAGACTAAGCGCGCCACGGCTGTGCTTGTTGTTTGCCGTCTCAAGCGGAACACTGGGCATCTTGGCGGGGCGGTATTTGAGGCTGGCGTCGAGATCGCCGAACTGGATCACGAAGCCCTTCTCGATCCGATAGAAGGCTGCGCCGTTATAGTGGCCGTTCCTGACGAGCTTCAGGAATTGCGCCGACGTTTTGGGTGCGCCGACCGTGTCGAGCACGACCACGATGTCGCCAAGTGACGTCCGCAGCGTGATTTCAGGCCCCGTGAAGGCAGGAGCGACCGCCTCGGGCGCCGACGCCTCGACGACTGGAGGCGCGCCAGCAGGCGCTGTGGTTTCGGCAGGCGGCTGTCCGCCTTCCTGCGCCAACGCAGGATTTGCGACGACCAGCGCCAACACCACCGCGAGGAAGAGTTGTCTCATGGCGCAAGCCTCCGTGCCGAGCACCGAGATTAGCAGTGTGCGCAGGCGCGCCAAGGCCTTGCGCAGCTATCTGTCAACCTGCTTTTTGGGAGGCCTCATCAGGCCCGAATGCTCGCGCGGCCGAGGTAGCGGGCGGCGTCGCCGAGTTCGTCTTCGATGCGGAGGAGCTGGTTGTATTTGGCGAGCCTGTCCGAGCGCGCCAGTGAACCCGTCTTGATCTGCCCGCAATTGGTCGCCACCGCGAGGTCAGCAATCGTTGCATCTTCCGTCTCGCCGGAGCGGTGCGACATCACTGCGCCGTAGCGGTTAATCTGAGCCAGCTGCACAGCCTCGAGCGTCTCGGTCAGCGTGCCGATCTGATTGACCTTTACAAGGATCGCATTACCAGCGCCGCGCTGGATTCCATCGGCAAGTCGAGCGGTGTTCGTCACGAACAGGTCGTCGCCGACCAGTTGGCACCTGTCGCCAATCGCTTTGGTGAGCGCGATCCAGCCCTCCCAGTCATCTTCGGACATGCCGTCCTCAATAGACACGATCGGAAAGCGCCTGACGAGATCGGCCCAGTAGTTGGCCATCTGGTCAGACGAGAGCGACTTGCCCTCCCCTTCCAGCTCGTACTTGCCCTCTTTGTAGAACTCCGTAGCTGCCGCATCGAGGGCGAGAACGACATCCTGGCCTGGCTGGTAGCCAGCAACCTCGATCGATTTCATGATGAAGCCGAGAGCATCGTCGGTTGACTTCAGATTTGGGGCAAAGCCGCCCTCGTCGCCAACGCTCGTGTTATGACCCGCAGCGGCCAGGCCCTTCTTCAGCGTGTGGAATATCTCTGCGCCGGCGCGAAGCGCATCTGCAAACGTATCCATGCCCACCGGCATGATCATGAATTCCTGGATGTCGATCGGGTTATCGGCATGGGCGCCGCCATTGATGATATTCATCATCGGCGTCGGCAGAACATGGGCATTGGCGCCGCCGACATAACGGTAGAGCGGGAGGGCGGACGCCTGCGCGGCAGCTTTGGCGACTGCGAGCGAAACGCCGAGTATTGCGTTCGCGCCGAGCCTTGACTTGTTGGCCGTGCCATCGAGCGCGATCAATGTTGCGTCGATGGCGCGCTGGTCTGTCGCGTCCATCCCGAGAAGTTCGGGAAAGATCTCGTCGTTGACAGCCGAAACAGCGTTGAGAACGCCCTTGCCCAGATAGCGGGACTTGTCGCCGTCGCGTAGCTCCACAGCCTCGTGTGCGCCGGTCGAGGCGCCTGAGGGAACGGCGGCGCGGCCTTGCGAACCGTCTTCCAGCGTGACTTCAGCCTCGACGGTCGGATTTCCACGACTGTCGAGAATTTCCCGCGCGTAGACGTCGACGATCTCGGTCACTGACTTTCCCCTGGTCTTCGCCTCTGCCCCGGCGCGGGGCGGAATGCGCGCCTGCTATGTCTCGAACCGGGGCCAGTGGCAATCGGACGGAAGCGCGAATGCAAAAGGCGCCCCGGAGGGCGCCCGCAAAGACTCATGGTCCAAGGGTAAGGGGACTATTCCTCGTCCTTAGGCTTCACAATCTGTTTGCCGCGATACATGCCGGTTTTTTTGTCGACATGGTGGGGACGGCGAAGTTCGCCCGATTCCTTGTCCTCGATATAGGACGATCCCGGCAGGCGGTCATGCGCCCGGCGCATACCGCGCTTCGAGGGAGAGGTTTTGCGCTTAGGGACGGCCATGGAAGCCTCTGGTCAGGCGGAAAAAGGGTGACGGAACAGGCAGCGCTGTCCGAGCGAGCGGGCCTCATACAGGGTCTGCTGCCGGGCTGCAAGACCGGGCCTGCCGGCCATCTGAACCGGCCAAGACACCCCGAAAACGTCAAACCAGCCTGCTCTTGTCACGCGCGGCTGCGATGAAGCTTGCGAACAACGGGTGCGGGTCGAATGGGCGCGATTTCAACTCGGGGTGGAACTGGACACCGATGAACCAGGGATGGTCGGTCAACTCCATGATCTCCGGCAGGCGGCCGTCGGGCGACATGCCTGAGAACACCACGCCATGCGGCGCCAGCCGGCCAATGATGTCGGCATTGACCTCGTAGCGGTGGCGGTGCCGCTCGGAGATCGACTGCGAGCCGTAGATATCTGCGACGCGCGTACCTTTTGTCAGCACGGCGGGATAGGCGCCCAACCGCATCGTGCCGCCCAGATCGCTGTCGGCGGTGCGAACCTCCTTCGTATTGCCGCGCACCCACTCGCTCATCAGGCCGACAGCTGCATAAGCCGGCTTGCCGAACTCCGTCGTGCCGGCGCCTTCGATGCCAGCGAGATTGCGCGCTGCCTCGATCACCGCCAGCTGCATTCCATAGCAGATACCGAAGCACGGAAGCTTATGGCGGCGGGCATATCCGGCAGCGCGCATCTTGCCTATCGCACCGCGCTCGCCAAAGCCGCCCGGCAGGAGCACGCCATCGACGCTGTCGAGTTCAGACAGGTCGGAATTAGGATCGTCGTAACGGTCCGAGGGAATCCAGGTGAGGTTCACCTTCACCTTGTTGGCGAGGCCGCCATGACCCAGGGCTTCGACAACGGATTTGTAGGCGTCGTGAAGCGCCACATACTTGCCGACGATTGCTATACGCACCTCGCCATCCGGATTGCGCAGGGTCTGCGAGACATTGACCCAGTGCTTGAGATCCGGCGTCGTCTGCTTCTCAAGCCCGAAATGGCGCAGCACTTCGCGATCTAGGCCACGCGCATGATACTCTAGCGGGACCTCGTAAATGTGCTGCGCGTCCAGCGCCTCAATCACAGCCTCCGGCCGCACGTTGCAAAACAGCGCCAGCTTGCGGCGTTCCTCTGGCGGGATCGGCATAGGCGCGCGGCAGAGCAGGATATCCGGCTGGATGCCGATCGACCGCAGCTCCTTCACCGAGTGCTGCGTCGGCTTTGTCTTCAGCTCGCCCGCCGTCGCGATGTAGGGCAGCAGCGTCAGGTGGATGAACAGGCTCGCCTCGCGCCCCACATCCTGGCTGAACTGACGGATCGCCTCGAAGAAGGGCAGGCCTTCGATGTCGCCCACCGTCCCGCCGACTTCGCACAGTACGAAATCGACATCGTCCGTGTCCGACTTGATGAAGTCCTTGATGGCATCAGTGACGTGGGGGATTACCTGCAGCGTGGCCCCGAGATAATCGCCGCGACGCTCCTTCTCGAGGATCGCCTTGTAGATACGCCCTGTCGTCGTGTTGTCCGTTTTGCGCGCCGACACGCCGGTAAAGCGCTCGTAGTGGCCAAGATCGAGATCGGTTTCAGCGCCGTCATCGGTAACGAACACCTCGCCATGCTGCGTGGGCGACATCGTTCCCGGATCGACGTTGAGGTAGGGGTCCAGCTTTCGCAAACGCACACGATAGCCGCGCGCCTGAAGCAGCGCCCCGAGCGCTGCCGAGGCAATGCCCTTCCCAAGGGAGGACACCACGCCTCCCGTAATGAAGATGAATCGCTTCATGACGGACGCTCAGCTTAACGATTCGCGCCGCACAAGCGAGGGGGCGGCCAGGATAGTTGTGGCGGCTAGTTGGGCGTTCCACCGTTTCCGGACGCCGGCGCGGGGGTGGTGGGCGCAGGTGTCGCAGGGGTCGGCGTGGTGTTGGTCGCCGGCGCGAGCGGATCGGCCGTGGTCGATGGGGCTGCGGGTGCTGCCGGCGCAGGCGCGGCGGGCGCAGCGCCGCCGGCCAGCGGATCCGGCGCTGCAGCGCCAGCAGGACCAGGCGTGCCCAATGTGCTGGCGGGCGCGTCGACCTGACGCTCAAGAACGGAGCTCTGGTTGGCCGCCGAATTATTCAGCGCTGTCATGGTGATTGAGGTAATGAAGAACACGGCGGCGAGCGCCATCGTCGTCTTGACCAAGACACCTGCTGCTCCCCGGCCCGAGATGAGACCACCCGTTCCACCACCGCTCATGCCAAGAGCCCCGCCCTCGGAGCGTTGAAGCATCACGGCCACAACCAGCGCGATGCACGCGATCATGTGGATGGTGAGAAGTACGTTCAGCATGTTCGGCCGCCGGCAACGAGTTGGAGCGCGTCAAAGCACGTTGGGAGGGTCGGGCCAAGCCCCCACGGCCCCCGGACGCGCGCTTTTCATATAGGTGCGACCCCTAGCCTGCCGAATGCCCCCGCTGTCAGGCGCAGGCCTGGGCGATCGCCAGAAAATCGACGGCCTTCAGGCTTGCCCCGCCCACAAGCGCCCCATCTACGCCAGCGACCGCCAGGAGGCTGGCAGCGTTATCGGGTTTGACCGAACCACCGTAGAGTACGCGAATCTGTCGCCCAGCAGCCCCAAAGCGGGCGTCCAGCGCCCGTCCGATGGCCTGGTGCACCTCCTCCACTTGAGCAAGCGTAGGGGTGCGGCCCGTGCCTATGGCCCAGACTGGCTCATAGGCAATGACCGTGTCCGGTCGGGCGGCATCGTCGGGTACTGATCCAGCCAGCTGCCTTGCAACGACGCTCAAGGTCTCTCCGGCATCGCGCTCCTGCAGGCTTTCGCCGACGCAGATGATGGGAGAGAGGCCTGCCCGGCATGCAGCAACCGCCTTGGCGGCGACTATCGCCTCGGTTTCCCCATGAAACTGACGCCTCTCCGAATGCCCAACGATCACAAACCTCGCCCCAAGATCCGCCCACATTTCGGCGCTGATTTCGCCTGTATGCGCTCCGGCCGCCTTGTGGTGACAATCCTGCCCGCCGAGCGCGACAGGAGAACCGCGCAGCGCCTCGCCAACCAGGGCCGCCAACGTAGCCGGTGGGCAGACAGCCAGGTCGACGCGGTCCAGCGAGCGCGCCCCGTCAACCATCGCCCTCACTTCGGGAAGGGCTGCGCGCAGGCCGTTCATCTTCCAGTTTCCAGCTACCAGCTTGCGGCGTTCGGCCATGCCTCATTGTCCATGAAGGGCGGCCCCCACGTTCGGAGCCCCAAGGCCGGGACCGCGCGTCGCACGAGAGCCGCAATGTCGCATTTTCCTCTGGCGAAGCGGTTTCCCCTTCGCTGCAAAATGCTCTAGCAAGCCAGCTTCCGGCGGACAACCACATGGGTTTCCGCGTAGGCAGGGAGTCGCGCCGCATGATTGGCGGAATGCGTAAGTTTGCACGTTCGAAGTGGTCGGCGCTGCTGATCTTGCCTTTGCTTGTGATCGGCCTGGCGGTGTTCATCCCCGACAATTTCGGCGGCGGCCTGTCGGGCGGAACCGTCAGCCGGATCGGCGGCCGCGAGATTTCGGTGCGTGAAATCGATCGGGATCTTCAACTCGCATTGGAACGCATTCGGGTTCAGGAAAACCGTGTCCTCACTCCGTCGCAGGCAGTTGGCGAAGGCATACCCCAGGGCGTTTATCAGGAGCTCGAGGTCCAGAACACCCTGCTAGCTTATGCCGACAAGGTCGGCATCCGCGCCACCGCCGAGTCGATCAAGCCCTACCTCGAACGCAACAACCTGATGGTGAACGAGTTCGGGCGCCTGACCCGCGACACGATAATCGCTGCTGCCCAGCGCCGCCAGCAGACGCCACGTGAGTTCGAGACCTTCCTGCAGGACTACCTCACGCAGGAATACATCCGCGCAGCTGCTGGAAGTGCACTCACTGTCCCGAACGTGCTCTCGCAGCCGTGGGTGAACTATCTCGGCGAAGGCCGAACGATAAGCCTCGCGCAGGTAACTGCCGCCACGGCGCCTCCTCCGGCAGAACCAAGCGATGCGGAGATGCAGGCGTGGTACGATACAAACAAGGCGCGCTTCGATCAGCCCGAGCGCCGTCGCATCTCGATCCTGACCTATTCGCCCGACGACTTCCTCGACAAGGTCGCGCTAACCGACGAACAGGTGCGAGAGGAGTATCAGAAGCGCATCAGGGAGTATTCGACGCCAGAGACGCGCATTGTGGTTGAGTATGCCTCCGACAATCGCAACGCGGTCCAGTCCTTCATCGACCTTGCCGTGCAGGGCATCCCGGTCGATCAGGCGCTCGCCCAGGCTCCCGGCCTGCAACGCACCGAATCTGCTTTAAAGCCGGAAGATGTCGCCAACGAAGACTATCGCCGCTTCCTGTTTTCCCTGCCCGTCGGAAATGTCCACAACGTGCCGGTGCGTATGGAGGAGGGCGATCCTTGGAAGGCCGTGCTGGTTCAGTCCGTGGCGCCAGGTGTCCCGACACCGTTTGAGCAAGTCGTCGACAAAGTCCGCAGCGATGTGGTGTTCCCTGAAGCCTCAACACTGTTCGAGAACTCCGGCGAACCTTTCCGCGATGCGGCCGGCGGCGGCCTCCCCTTCGAGGAGGTTGGCAAGCAGTTCGGCATTCCCGTGATCAACCTCGCCCCGATCGACGCCCAGGCGCGCACCGCCCAGGGCGATCAGGCGCAGATCATGACGCAGAATGTCGATGCACTCCGCCAGCTCTTCACGCTCAATGCCGGCGAGATGACCAATGTCTTCGACGGCGACAATGTGCGCTCGATCTTCCGGCTGGACGAAGTCATCGCTCCTTACACACTCCCCTTCGCCGAGGTGAAGGATCGCGTCAGGTCGGCTCTCATGACTGAACGCGCGATTGCCGCGCGCAAGGCTGCAGCCGACGCGATGGTTGCCGCGGTCACGGCCGGCGCAACCTTTGAGAAAGCTGCGGCCGATGCGAAACTGACCGCCTTGCCTCCACTGCGCGTCGTGCGCGCCTCCAATCCGCCCGTGGATCCCGCCGTTGTTGCGGGGGCTTTCGACCTTAAAGCGGGGGAAATCGGCGTCGTGAGCGGTCGCGACGGAAATCCATGGGTCGCGCGGATCGACAAGATCGAGCCGGTCTCACCGGAGGTCGGGTCGGTGCTGCGCGCCCAGCTGTCGAGCGATATCAACCAGTCGCTGCTGCGGGACCTCAATGAAGTTTTCGTCCGCGGTCTCCGCGCGGAAGTCGACTACAAGGTCGACGATACGGCGCTCCAGACCTACTTCGAGGGCCTGCGCGGGGATACGCCGCAACCATGAGCAAGGTGCGTGCGCCCCTCGTAATCAGGCGACGGGTCGACGACACGGAGTCCCCCGTTTCAGCTATGCTGAAGCTGAACCCCATGTCCGGGGGGCTCGTGCTCTTCGAAAGCGTGGTCGGCGGGGAAACGCGCGGCCGCTACAGCTTCATCGGTCTCGCGCCGGATCTGTGGTGGCGCGTGCGAGACGGCAATGCGGAAACCTCGCTGACCGCGGACTTCAGGGAGACGATCGAAACCTCAACGGAGGTAATGGGCTCGCTGCGTGGCTTCATCGACGCCTGCAAGGTCGAGGGCATGGACGGCCTGCCACCCATGGCAGCGGGCGCATTCGGCTATATCGGCTATGACATGGTGCGCCATGTCGAGCGCCTGCCCGATCCGAAGCCCGACCCCAATGGTGTGCCGGAGGCGATGCTGATGCGTCCCGGTGTGGTCCTGATCTTCGACGGCGTGAAGCAGGAAATCATCCTCGCCGCCCCGGCCCGTAACGGCGCCTCGGCCGCAAACGAGCTGCTGGACCGGATCGAGGAAACGCTCGACCAACCGATGCCGCCTTCGCGTCCCAACGATGCGCCGGTCGAGAAGATTGACTTCGCCTCGAACACCACCAAGGCGCGCTATCTCGAGATGGTGGAAAAGGCGAAGAGTTACATCCACGCTGGCGACATCTTTCAGGTCGTCCCCAGCCAGCGCTTCTCCGCGCGGTTCGAACGTTCGCCTTTCGCGTTCTACCGGGCGCTGCGCCGCCTCAACCCGTCGCCCTTCATGTTCTACGTGAACTTCGGCGACTTCCAGGTTTCAGGCTCCAGCCCCGAAATCCTCGTCCGCGTCCGGAAAGGCGTCGTCACCGTGCGCCCCATTGCGGGCACCCTGCCGCGCGGCGCGACGCCGGAAACCGACCTCGCCAACGAACAGAAGCTGATCTCCGACCCCAAGGAGCGCGCCGAGCATCTGATGCTGCTCGACCTTGGCCGTAACGATGTCGGCCGTGTCGCTGCTCGCGGAACAGTGCAGGTCACAGAGAACTTCATCATAGAGCGCTACAGCCATGTGATGCACATCGTCTCGAACGTGCAGGGCGTGCTGAAGGAGGGTGAGGACATGGTCTCAGCCCTTGCAGCAGGTTTTCCGGCTGGCACGACATCCGGCGCGCCGAAAATCCGCGCGATGGAGATCATCACCGAACTCGAACCCCATGCACGGGGCATCTATGCCGGCGGCGTCGGCTATTTCGGCGCCGGCGGCGACATGGACACTTGCATCGCCCTGCGCACCGCCGTGTTTAAGGGTGGAAGAATCCACGTGCAGGCCGGCGGCGGCGTCGTGTTTGACTCGAACCCCGAAAGCGAATTCCAGGAGACGGTACACAAGGCCAGCGCCCTGTTCCGCGCCGCCGAGGAAGCCGCCCGCTATGACAGGGGGAACAGATGAAAGTTCTCCTTGTCGATAACTACGACTCGTTCACCTACAACCTCGTCCATTACCTGCAGGACGTCTCGCCTGATGTGCACGTCGAAGTCGTGCGCAACGATGCGCTCACCGTGAAGGAAGCGCTCGCGAAAGGCGCCGACGCCATCGTCCTTTCGCCCGGCCCCTGCACGCCCAACGAAGCCGGCATCTGCCTTGAGCTGATCGAGCATGCCCCCGACGATCTGCCCATCCTCGGCGTCTGCCTCGGCCACCAGGCGATCGGCCAGGCGATGGGCGGCATCGTCGAGGGCGCGAAGGACATCGTCCACGGCAAGGTGTGGGACGTGAAGGTGCTCGGCGGCGATCTCTTCGCCGGCGTGCCGGAACACTTCGAAGCTGTCCGCTATCACTCGCTCGCCATCCGCAGGAACGGCATGCCGAACGTGCTGACCGTCGATGCCGAAACGGCTGACGGCGAGATCATGGCCGTGAGCCACGCAACCCGCCCCATTTACGGCGTACAGTTCCACCCGGAATCGATCGGCTCGGAATTCGGCAAGGTGATGCTCGCCAACTTCTTGAAGAAGGCGGGCCTTAGGTGAGCGAAGCCGTCCGCCAGGTCATCAGCCTGCTGGCCGACGGCCGTCGTCCAGAACAGGCCGCCATGTCCGCCGCCTTCGAGGCCATTCTCGCCGGCGAAGCCGACCCTACACTTATCTCGGCCTTCCTTATGGGCCTGCGTACGCGCGGCGAAACAGTGGAGGATATCGTCGCCGGCGTGCGCGTGATGCGCGCGCATGCACGGAAGGTCCAGGCGCCAGACGGCGCCATCGACACTTGCGGCACGGGCGGGCTTGGCTGGACCTCGCTCAACACGTCGACTGCCGTGGCCCTCGTAGCGGCGGCGGCAGGCGCGGTCGTCGCCAAGCATGGCAACCGCTCGAAGAGCAAGGCCGGTTCGGCGGACGTTCTCGAAGTTCTGGGTGTCAACCTCAACCCTAGCGACGCACAACTGCGGGCAAGCTTTCGTGAGGCCGGCGTCGGCTTCATGTTCGCCCCTGCGCATCACGCGGCGATGAAATACGTCGCCCCGGTGCGCGCCGCGCTCGGCATCCGCACGATCTTCAACATGATGGGGCCGCTTACCAATCCAGCCGGCGTCAAACGGCAGGTGCTGGGCGTCTTCGCGCCCGAATGGGTCAGCGTGTTCGCGAACGCCCTGCTCACGCTCGGGGCAGAGCGCGCCATGGTCGTCCACGGCGTCGATGGCATGGACGAGATTTCGACGACCGGCGTCACGCGTGTCGCCGAGGTTGTCGATGGTGAGGTCCGCACACAGGACCTCACGCCCGAAGGCATGGGCGTCTCTCGCGCGAACCTCGATGATCTGCGCGGCGGCACGCCAGCAGACAATGCCGAGGCGCTGAAGCGTGTTCTTGCTGGCAAGCCTGGTCCGTTCACCGACCTCGTCATGGTCAACGCGGGCGCGGCGCTGCTTGTCGCGGGCGTTTCGGAAACACTGGTCGCCGGTATCGCACGCGCACGTGAGGCCATAGTCAACGGCCGCGCCGCCGCCACGCTCGATGCGCTGAGGCGCGCCAGCAATGGCTGAGCTGCCCGACCGCCTGCAGAGGATCATCGAGTACAAGCGCACGGAAGTCGCAGCCCTCCGACGCAATCGCTCTCTTGCCTCGCTTGACGCGGACGCGCGCGCCGTCGATCGCGCGCGCGGCTTCGCGGAGACCCTGCTCCGGATCGCGCGTGGTGACGGTAACGCCCTTATCTGCGAGGTGAAGCGCAAGAGCCCTTCGGCTGGTGACATTTCGCCCGGCCGTGACCAGGTGGCAGTCGCGCGCGACTACGAAGCCGGTGGCGCGGCCTGCATCTCGGTGCTCACGGACGGCCCCAGCTTCGGTGGTTCGCTCGATGACATGATCAGCGTCCGCGAGGCTGTCGGCCTCCCCGTGCTTCGCAAGGATTTCATGATCGACCCGATCCAAATCCTGGAATCCCGTGCTGCCGGCGCGGATGCGATCCTCATCATCATGGCCGCGGTCGACGACACACTCGCTCGCGAACTCCATGCCGCAGCGGACGGGCTCGGAATGTCAGTTTTGCTTGAAGCCCATGACGAAGCCGAACTTGTCCGCGCCCTCGCCCTTCCCTCACCGCTGATCGGTGTCAACAACCGAGACCTCCGCCGCATGGCCACCGACCTCGCTGTCACCGAGCGCCTTGCGGACCTGGTTCTCGATTGGCCCGCCGCTGGACGCATCCTGATCTCTGAGAGTGGCGTCAAGACGCCGGCGGACATCGCCCGTCTACGTCTTTGCGGGGCACGCGGCTTCCTCGTCGGTGAAAGTCTAATGCGATCGCCCCAACCCCTTGAATCCGTTCGCGCTCTTGCAAACGCTCGTTAACCACGCGTCCGGACCAATTTGACCCAAAGCGTGAACGATAGTAGAACTATCTGCGACTCAACAGTTCGAGGCTCGTGGACAGTTATGCTCACCAAGAAACAGCGTGAACTCCTGCTGTTCATCAATGACCGCATCAAGGAGACCGGTGTCTCACCCTCTTTCGATGAAATGAAGGAGGCCCTGGACCTGGCTTCCAAGTCCGGCATCCACAGGCTGATCACCGCCCTTGAGGAACGGGGCTTCCTGCGCCGTCTCGCCCACCGCGCCCGTGCACTCGAGGTGCTCAAGCTACCGGAAAGCGTGATCCCACAGCAGGTCGGGCGCGCCCCCTTCCGGCCGAGCGTGGTCGAGGGCAACGCATCCGGAAGTTCGCGCAAAGCCGCCGCGCTCGCCAAGGCTGCAATGATCCCGGTCATGGGACGGATCGCGGCCGGCACCGCCATCGATGCGATCGAGCACGAAACGCACAAGGTTGCCGCGCCTGACGATGGCCTGGATCCGGATACGCACTACGCGCTCGAGGTGCAGGGGGAGAGCATGATCAACGCCGGTATTCTCGACGGCGATGTCGTGATCCTCAAGAAGACCGATCATGCCCAGTCGGGCGATATTGTCGTCGCCCTGATCAACGACGAAACGGCCACCCTGAAGCGGTTCCGGAAAAAGGGTGGCTCGATCGCGCTCGAGGCAGCAAATCCAGCTTTCGGCACGCAGATCTTCGGCCCCGACCATGTCCGCATCCAGGGCAAGCTCGTCGCCCTCGTCCGCAGATATCACTGAGCGCGGTCGTCGCTCGGCTGGGAAGCTGCCGGGGAGAGCGGGTCGGTTGACAGGAAGTAGGTAGCTGCCTGGACCCCGGGGCGTGCTCCGTTCGACCCGTCGCATCGTCTGTGCAGTCTTTGGCAGCTCGCGCACAGGCGCATGGAGCGGTTGCGTCCACGAGTCCGGTTCGACCGGCGCGGTCATGTCGGCCGCAGCTCCTGGCGCCAGCGGGAGCTGCAAGGCCACCTCAGCGCCTGATCCTGCGCCACGCCAGCCGGAATCGCCGATCGCCTGCGCACCGCCCGAGGGTCTGGTGGTGGCGTTCGGGGTTGCCAGCAAAGGTGCGGGTGTGGTCTTCAGGGCGCGCGCTCCCGGTGCTGGAGCAGCACCCTGTTTCTGCGCTGGAACCCGATGACGGTCGTCACCCGCTTCGCCCCCTCACCCACCGGCTACCTCCATATCGGAGGCGCGCGGACTGCCCTGTTCTGCTGGCTCTACGCGCGCGCAAAGGGCGGCAAGTTCCTGCTTCGCATCGAGGATACCGACAAGGAGCGCTCCACCCAGGCGGCGGTTGACGCCATTCTCGACGGTCTCAACTGGCTCGGCCTCGGCGGCGACGAGCCTCCACTCCTGCAATCGACACGGGCCGTCCGGCATGCCGAAGTCGCGCATGAGCTGGTCAAGCGCGGCGCGGCATACCACTGCCCCGTGACGGCCGAAGAGCTTCAGGCGCGACGCGATGAGGCCGAAGCTTTGCAGAAGAAGAAGGGCACGGAGGGGGCCTTGTCCGATGCTGATGCGACGCGACTGGCTGACCTGCTCCGCCCGTTCAGGTCGCCTTGGCGGGATCCGGACCGGGCGCTCCCAGCTGGCGCACCCACCGTCGTGCGCCTGCGCATGCCGGGGGCCGGCAACATAACCGTTGCCGATCACGTCCAGGGGACAGTTTCGCGCGCCTACGCCGACATCGACGACCTTATCCTGTTACGCTCCGACGGCACGCCCACCTACATGCTGGCCGTTGTGGTGGACGATCATGACATGGGCGTCACCCACGTCATCCGCGGTGACGACCACTTCCTCAATACCTTCCGCCAACTGCCGATCTATCACGGCATGGGCTGGCCCCAGCCCGACTACAGCCACATCCCGCTCATCCACGGGCCAGATGGCAAGAAACTTTCGAAGCGTCATGGCGCAACCGCAGTCGACGAATATCGCGATACACTCGGCTACCTGCCCGAGGCCATGCGCAACTACCTGCTACGCCTCGGCTGGTCCCACGGCGACGACGAGATCATCTCCGATCAGCAGGCCATCGCCTGGTTTGACCTTGACGGCCTCAACAAGGCTCCCGCCCGGCTGGACTTCGCCAAGCTTGATTCCGTCAACAAGCACTACATGGCGCTTGCGGACGATCAGCGCCTGTTCGATCTCTGGATGCAGCGCCCGGGGGCACGGGGACTCTCCGCCGATGAACAGCAGCGTATCCGCGCGGCGATGCCCCACCTCAAGACCCGCGCGTCCAACCTGGTCCAGCTTAGCGAACAGGCCCGCTTTCTGACCAACCTTCGCCCGATTGAACTGAGCGGCAAAATGGCCGACCAGGTAGATGACGAAGCTCGAGCGCGCCTAGCCGCACTGCTAGGTTCGCTGGAGGGCCTGGAAGAATGGTCAGAACCGGCAATCAAGGACCGGATCGCAAGTTTCTGTAACGAAAACGGCATCAGTTTGGGTAAAATCGGTCCAGTTTTGCGTGCGGTCCTTACAGGCGGAGCGCCGGCGCCCGATATTACCCTTGTGCTGGCCTTGCTAGGCCGTAAGGAAGCTTTCGCACGTTTGGCGGATCATGCAGGGGCCGGCGCTTGAGCCGGTGCGCGTCGCCGACCATTGAGGAGACTTGTCGATGCAAAACAAGGTGAAATCCAACGGCAAGGCAACCGTGACGGCAAATGGCAAGACGGTCGAACTGCCCGTCTACGCCGGCACTGTCGGTCCGGACGTGATCGATATCGGCAAGCTGTACGCCCAGACCGGCATGTTCACGCTGGACCCGGGCTTTACCTCCACGGCCTCCTGCGAAAGCCAGATCACCTACATCGATGGCGATGCCGGCATCCTGCTTCATCGCGGCTACCCCATCGATCAGCTGGCTGAACGCTCGAACTTCCTCGAAGTCTGTTACCTGCTTCTCCACGGCGAGCTGCCCAAACCGCAGGAAAGCGCCGATTTCGTGCGTACGATCACCCGGCACACGATGCTGCACGCCCAGTTCGACAGGTTCTTCGACGGCTTCCGCCGAGACGCTCACCCGATGGCGATCATGTGCGGTGCGGTCGGCGCACTTTCGGCCTTCTATCATGACTCGACTGACATCAACGATCCGTTCCAGCGCCAGGTCGCGCAGCACCGCATGATCGCTAAGATGCCGACCATTGCAGCGCGCGCCTTCAAGTACTCAGCTGGCCAACCCTTCGTCAGCCCGCGCAACGAATACGACTACGCGTCGAACTTCCTGCGCATGTGTTTTGCCGTTCCCGCCGAAGATTACGAGATCAACCCTGTGCTCGCTCGCGCGATGGACCGCATCTTCATCCTGCATGCCGATCACGAGCAGAACGCCTCGACCTCGACGGTACGCCTCGCCGGCTCGTCGGGCGCCAATCCGTTCGCCTGCATCGCGGCCGGTATCGCCTGCCTCTGGGGACCAGCACATGGCGGCGCCAACGAGGCGGCGCTGCAGATGCTCCAGGAGATCGGCACCGTCGACAACGTGCGCAAGCATGTCGACAAGGTGAAGAACAAGGTGGACGGCGTCCGCCTGATGGGCTTCGGCCACCGCGTCTACAAGAACTACGACCCGCGCGCGAAAGTGATGCAACAGACCTGCCGCGAGGTGCTGAAGGAAGTCGGCATCAACGATCCGCTGCTTGAGGTCGCAATGGAACTCGAGAAGATCGCTCTCTCCGACGAATACTTCATTGAGAAGAAACTCTATCCGAACGTGGACTTTTATTCGGGGATCACGCTCAAGGCGATGGGCTTCCCGGTTTCCATGTTCACCGTGCTCTTCGCCCTCGCACGCACGGTGGGCTGGATCGCCCAGTGGGAGGAGATGACCACGGACCCCACCCAGCGCATCGGCCGTCCCCGCCAAGTCTACACCGGGGCGCCACAACGCGACTATATCCCGATGGATGCCCGGAAGTAGCGCAGGCGCTTTGGCGACGGACGGGCGCTCAGCAAAGGAGCACCCTCCCGTTCAGAACTGCGACAATCGCAGGATCGTCTCCGCCGAGATTTCGGCGGCGGGCCGTTCCGTGCCCTTCATGGCGGTGATCGCCTTCGCCTGCGCTGACAATTGGGCATCGCGAATGTCTGCCCGGGTAAGGCGCTCGATCGCAGCCGCCGCGATCCTGCCGGCATGGAAGCGCGTCTGGACAAATTCCGGGATCACCTCGGCGTTGACAGCGATGTTCACCAGTGCCGCATACCTGGTCTTCATCAAGATGCCCCGCAGCAGCGCCCAGGTGATCCAGCCGAGCTTGTAGCCCGTCACCACGGCCGCGCCCTGCGCTGCAAGTTCCGTCGTCACCGTGCCCGAACAGGCAATGGCGACCGTCATTGCGGCAAAGGCGTCGGCTTTCTCGTCCTCATCCTTTACCAACACGATCGGATAGGCCTGCGCCGCCGCCTGCCGCTCCACCTCGGCGGCCACGCTGGGCGCCACCATGCAGACAGTATGCGCGCCCGGAACGGCTGCCCGCGCTTGCCGCACGGCCTCGAACAGTGTCGGTGCGACACGGCGCATCTCCGCGTTGCGGCTGCCCGGCAGCAAGCCGAGCACCGGCGCGCCGGCGGGGATGCCGTGGCGGGCCTTGAAGGCTGCGCCGTCGCCTGTCGGCAGCCGATGCAGCGCTGGATTGCCGATCACTGTCGTTGGCAGGTGCCACCTGACATAGAATGGCTGCTCGAAGGGATGGATGCACAGCAGATGGTCTACCCACTGCGCCAGTACGCGCGCGCGTCCGGGGCGCGTCGCCCACACCTGTGGGCCAATCAGCTTGATCCGCTTCGCCCGAACGCCCCGCAGCTTCAGCGCGCGGGCCACGCGCCACATGAAGCCCCAGCTGTCGATCAGCACCACACTATCGGGATCGACCTTGGCGATGGCTTCGGCCGTAGCCTGCACCGCTTGCTTGACGCGGCCATAGGCCTTGAGACCCTCGATCAAACCCAGCACAGCGAGCCCTGACATGTCGACATCGGCCGAAACGCCGCGGGCCTTCATCCGTTCTCCGCCGATGCCGGAAATCTGCACCGAGGGGTCCATTGCCCGCATCGCGTCGATGACGTCCGCACCGATGGCGTCGCCGGAATCCTCCGCCGCGACGAGATACACATGGCTCACGCGAGGTCCGCTCCGGTGAAGCCAACGATGAAGATGCCGGCTGCATCTGCCGCAGCCGCCACCGCCGCTCGGTCCACCACCAGCGCAGCACCGGCTTCGACGGCAATTCCTGCCAATCCGGCCCTGTCGGCGCCTGCCACCGTCGCCACCCCAATCGTCGGCAGGTCGATGCGCCTTTCCTGCTGTGGCTTGGCGGCCTTGACCAGCACGCCGCGCCGCGCTTCCGGTGTTCCACGGATCTCCGCAACAAGTTCCGGAATACGCTCCAGCATTCGGTCAGTGCCCTCCTGCGCCTCCACCGCCAGGATCAGCCCGCCGCAGGATACGGCGCCCTGCCCAATCTCGAGCGAGCCAGAAACGCGCGCCACCTCCGCCGCTCGCCTGATGTCCGGCCAGTGCTCCGGCAGCGGCGCGATTCGCCCGAGCGGCCCAGCGCCGACTCGTAAATCGTTCAGAACATCGTCGGCGCCGAGAATGCGGAAACCCGCCTCGGCGAAGACGTCCATCACGGCGCGCAGCAGCGCATCGTCGCCCTTCTTCGCCGCCGCAAGAATACGCGGCAGCGACTGCACGCCCTTCAGGTCGAGCTTGAGCGAAGCGAAATCCGGCCGCTTCAGCGAGCCGGCGAACACCATCTCCTCGCAGCCTTCCTTCTTCATCAACTGCATCAAACGGCCGAGTTCGCCGACCGAGAGTTCGGGTCCTTCGAACTCAGCCACCAGCGCCGGATCGACAAAACCCTTGAGCCCAACCACGAACGGGTTGCGCCCCACCCGGCGCGCCTGTTCGGCGACGCGGCGCGGAAGGTCCCCGCCCCCTGCAACGATGGCCAGCCGCGTGGAAGCCATCACGCGGGCCTTGGCAGGCAAAGCGGCCGCTTCTCGCCGGCGGCAATGAAATCGAGAATGCGCTTTACCTCCGACAAATGCCCGTGGCTCTCTGTCACCTCCGCCAGCCTCTCCTCGAAGAGGCCCGCACCGTGGAAGAGAACGCGGTAAACGCCACGCAAGGCATGGATCGTGTCGCGTGAGGCGCCACGACGCTTGAGCCCGACGATGTTGAGCCCATGCAGAGCACCGGAATTGTCTACCATGCCATAAGGGATCACATCGCCGACCACAGGCGCGCAGCCGCCCACGAAGGCGCCGAGACCGACCCGCCCAAGCTGGTGGATCGCCGAGTTGCCGCCCAGGATCACAGAGTCCTCCAGGACAGCAAGGCCACCGGTGACGGAATGTGTCGCCATCGTCACGCCATTACCGATGATGCCATCGTGCCCGACATGCGCGCCGTTCATCAGCAGGCACCTGTCGCCCACCACCGTGCGTCCGCGTCCTTGTGCGGTGCCGAGATGCAGCACGGCGGACTCGCGGATATGCGTATCGGCGCCGACGATCAGCTGCGTGTCCTCGCCCTTGTAGCGATTGTCCTGCGGCGGGTGACCGAGCGAAGCGAAAGGATAGATTGTCGAGCGCGCGCCAACGCTGGTCGAGCCGGCGATGGACACGTGCGATACGAGACGAACATTCTCCGCCAGCCGAGCCTTACCCGAGACCATGCAGAACGGCCCGATCTCGACCCCGTCGGCGAGCTCTGCGCCCTGCTCCACGATTGCGCTGGGATGTATGGTGACTGCCATGTGCGCCGGCGTCCTTGGCCGGGCAGGCCCGGCTATTCCTTGACAAGGAGACGCTTTTGCGCCGACCGGGCAAGCCATGCAAGCTCGCGCATCCATGTCCGGCTGGGCTTGGCCGGATAGCCGGCCCACGTCTGGCCCGCCGGCACGTCGCCAAGCACGACGGAAGCGGCGGCGATTCGCGCGCCCGGCCCGATCCGCACATGGTCCTTTACCCCGACGCGGCCGCCGAACTGCACACCGTCGCCAATGTCACATGAGCCTGAAATGCCGGCGAAAGCAGCCATCGCCACATGCGCGCCAACCCGGCAATTGTGCCCGATATGGCAAAGATTATCGATGTGGCTGCCCTCGCCGATCACCGTGTCGTCGAGTACGCCACGATCGATGCAGGAGCCCGCCCCTACGGAAACGCCGTTCTGGATAACCACCCGCCCGTAATGAGGCATGAACCGGGGCCCGCTCGCACCGGGCGCCAGACCGAATCCGGCTTCGCCGATCACCGTGCCGGGGTAAAGGGTCACGCCGTCGCCGATCAGCGCACACATCAGCGTTGCATTGCTGCCGATCTGTGTATTGACGCCAACCTGAACGCCGGGACCGATCACTGCGTTGGCGCCGACCCGTGTGCCCGCCCCGATGGCAGCGCCCGCGCCGATGACGACTCCAGGCCCCAGGACTGCGCTCGCCGCTACGCGCGCGGATCCATGCACGCGCGGGCCAGGATCGAGTGTGCGAACCTGCACCAGTCGCTCTGCAACCCTTGCAAATGCCGCACGTGGATGCGCCACGGCGATCACAACCGGCCCATCAGGCATCGCCGCCGCCGCTTCAGGCGCCGCCAGGCAGATACCCGCGCTCACCTTCGCGCCGGCTGGGGCCTCACGCTCGAGAAACACCAGATCATCTGCCCGCGCCCGATCCACGGGCGCCAGCGAGGACACAACGCGCAAAGGGTCGCCAAGCGTGATGGCGACCCCCAGCATACTGGCAATTTCGGAAGCCGTGAGGGGCTGTGGAACCGCGTAAAATCTCGGATCGATCACGGCCCCCGCCTTCTTGTCCGGATTACTGGCCGGCCGGCTTCGGCGCCGGGGTCTGCGGGGCCGGCAGTGCGGCCTTCAGCGCCTCGAGCGTGGGCACAGTCGCATCGAGCCTCGCCACGACCTTCGCGGAGATATCGACGGCGTCCTTGTTGAACAACGCCGAATTGTAGCTCAGCACGACATCTGCGCCCACCTCCTTGGCCACCGCTTCGACGGCCGGCACCAGCACGAAATTGAATGCGATCTGGTTGGCTGCTTCCTGCTGTTCCATGCGCTGGTCCAGCGCATTCGACTTCGCGGCCAGCTCGTTCATCTTTTTCTGATAGTTCTCGACCCGCGTCTTGAGCGTCGGGTTCGAGGCCAGCGCTTCCTTGGTCAGCGACTGCACTTGCGGCTTCAGCGCCTCACCTTCAGTCTTTACCTCGGACTGCAGGGTCTTGAGCCCGAGCTGGTCGACGCCGGCCGTTCCAACTTGCTGCATCTGCGCTGCAAGCGCCTTGCCCAGCTTGCTGTCGGCGCGGATCTTGGCTTCGTTGACGATGAACACCTTCGTCTGCGCGAGGGCGACCCCTGCGACATTGCTGAGCCCGGTGAACAGGACAGCTGCGAGGACGACGTTTCGGAGTTTCATGACGCTTGTACCCTAGAACCTTGTGTTGGTAGCGAACCGGAACGTTTCGGTCCGGTCGTATTCCTCGCTCGCAAGGATATGCGAGAAGTCGAAGCGGATGGGCCCGAAGGGCGAGTCCCACCCGATACTTAGACCCGCGCTTGCACGCAGGCTGGCGCTATCGTCGACCAGGCGGATGCGCAGCGGGTCGTTGGGGTCCGGTTGGCCGCGCCGCTCGCGGTCGCGCTCATCCAGCAGTCCCAGCGTGCCCGCCTCGAAGAAAAATGCTCCATCTAGGCCAAATTCTTCCGGAACATACGGCAGGGGGAAGGCCAGCTCCAAGGAGGCAATCGCATATGCCTTGCCGCCCAGCGCATTGCCAGGCAACACGGTGGCGGGGAGCAGATTTCCGTCGTCGTCACGCTCCGCCGTGAAATAAAGCAGATTGCCCGCGTTATCGACCTGCTGGGTCCCGTCAGTGTTGAGCGCAGGCCGGGAGAATTGAGGTGGCGTCACGCCCGGCGCCAGCGCGATCTGCTCTGTCGGGAACGCGTACTCGACCTCCCGCGGGCCAAGACCCGCCACGTCGAAGCCTCGGAACGAGTTCCCGCCCTTGAAGAAGCGGTCGTTGATGCGAATGCCTTCGTCACCCCAGCTTTCAATCAGGCCGAGTTCGAGCCGCGAGCGCAGCGTCCAACCGGGCGCGAAACCATGATAGAGTGAACCTTCGAACTCGTTGCGCAGGTAATTTACGTCCCCGCCGAGACCCGCAATGTCCTGACTGAAGTTGAGATTGAAGCCGCGGGTCGGCTCCAGATAGTCGTTCGTCCGGTTCATCGTGACGGTGTAGCCGATCGATGACGTCAGCCGTTCGCCCTGCTGGTCGCATAGCGATGACCTGAAGATCGAATTGGTCGTACAGTCAGTGAAGAAGAAGGAGTCCGGATCGTCCTCCAGCTGCAGGTTGTCGCTCCGCAGGCGGTAGCGCAGGCCAAGCTGGTCGGTGTCGGATAGCGGGAACAATAGGCGCCCGCCGAGGCCGACAATCGAGTTCTCGAAGCCGGAGATGTCGAAGAAGTCCGACTGCGTCGCAAACAGGTCGAGGCCCACCGCCAGGTTCCGGTCCTGGAATTTCGGCTCGGTGAAGCGGAATTCGAGGTCCTGCTGGCGGGCTGTCGTCTGGATGCGCGCTGAAAGGAACTGGCCCCGGCCACGGAAGTTGCGTTGCTGGGCGCTCGCCGAGAACAGAAATGCATCCTGCGAGGAGAAACCAGCCGAGAAAGCGAGTTCGCCGGTTGCCTCTTCCTCGACCTTGACCTTGACCACGGAACGATCCGGCGCCGAACCTGGCTCATCCGTGATCTCAACTGTCTCCGGATTGAAGAAGCCGAGCGACCGGATGCGGTTCTTGGCGTTGTCGATCTGCACCGGATTGTACTGGTCGCCCTCCGCCACGCGGATTTCGCGGCGGATCACGCGATCAAGCGTCTGCGTGTTACCCTGGATATCGATGCGCTCGATGTAGACACGCGCGCCTTCGTCGACCTCGAAGGTGATGCCGATTGTGTTGTTTACGGAATCGCGCACCTCGCGCGGCCGGATCTGCACGTTAGCATAGCCCGCGATGCCGGCGGCAAAAGTGAGCGAGTCAATCGCGTCCTGGATGCTCTTGGAACGGAACTGGTCGCCCTGCTTCATCGGCAGGAACAGCGCAAGCCGCTCGCCTGAAAGCTTCTCCAGCTCGGTCTGCACCTTCAGTTCGCCGAACTTGTACTGCTCACCCTCATCGATGGTGAAGGTGAGATAGAAGTCGCGCCGGTTGGGCGTCAGCTCGGCCACGGACGAGATCACGCGGAAATCGGCATAGCCCTCGTTGGTGTAGAACTCGGTCAGCTGCGAACGGTCGTATTCGACCTGGCCGGGGTTGTAGTTGTCGGCCTGTTCGAAAAAGCGCCACCAACGCGACTGCCGCGTGGTGATCTCGCGGCGCAGCCGGTCGTCCGGGAACGCCTCGTTGCCGATGAAGTTGATCGAGCTCACGCCGGTTGTGGGGCCCTCGTCGATCACGAAGATCAGGTCGGCGCGGTTCTGCGGCAGCACCTTGTACTGCGGCGTCACGGTCGCCGCGAAGCGGCCGGCGCGGCGATAGACTTCGAGAATGCGCTGCACATCCTGCTCGACGCGCGACAGCGTGAAGGTCTGGCGCGGCTCTGCCTCAGTCTCTTCCTCGAGGCGCTCGGTCGTGACTGCGTTGTTCCCCTCGAAGGTGATGCGGTTGATGATCGGGTTCTCGAGCACGCGGATGACGAGGTCCGTGCCCCGCGTTTCGATCTGGATGTCGGCGAACAGCCCCGTAGCGCCAAGCGCCCGGACCGACAGACCTATGCGCTCTTCATCGAACGGGTCGCCCGGTCGAACCAGGAGGTAGGACAGCACGGTCCGCGCCTCGATGCGCTGGTTACCCTCCACCAGGATGCGGCCGATGATCTGCTGCTGCTGGGGCGTCGGGGGCCGGGAGGGCGGTTGCTGGGCCCATGCCGTCTGCGCCGACGCAAGGGCGCCAGCTGATGCAGTCAGCGCCAAGGCGCTTGCAAACCAGGACCGCATCAAAACCCCTCGTACGACTAACTTACCATCGCGCCCCGGCCCGCTTGTCGCAGACTTCTGGGCTCGCCTTACAACTACATGCCGCGGGAAACCTCAACTCCCCCCGCTGAGCCGGAAGACATCCTGCAGTGTGACCACCAGAGCAAAGCCGACGAGACACACAAGCCCGATTGTCAGTCCAGCACTCTGAACCTTCTCTGGCAGGGGTTTTCCGGTCACGCCCTCGGCCAGGTGCATCATCACGGCGCCCCCGTCCAGCACGGGAAGCGGCAAAAGGTTAAAGAAGCCGATTCCCACCGACAGCAGCGCGGCCAGCTGGAAAAGCATCCAGAAGAGCTGGTTCATCTTCTCGCCGAAACTGACATCTTCCTGCTTCATGGTGGCTTCGGTGACCCCGCCCGTGAGGTGCAGGATGCCCACCGGGCCAGAAAGCTTGTCGATCCCCTCCTTGCCCGAGACCAGCCGGCGCAGCACGTTCAGGGTCTGGCCAATCGCATCGGTCGTCCGATAGACGCCATGACCAAGCGCCTCAACCGGGTTCAAACCACGCATCGAGCTGTCGCGCTGGGCGATCTCGATCCCGACGCGGCCGACCTTCTGCTTCATCCGCAGCGTTTCGTCACGGATCTCGCTTTCGACCGGCGCGGCAACCAGCGTCAGCTCCTCTGCGCCACGGCGGACACGATAGATGACGTCTTCGCCCGCGCTCAGCTGCGTCGCCGAAACAACATCCTGCCCGGTCTGCACAACACGGGGACCGGCCTGCAGCACGACATCTCCGGGCTGGAAGCCCGCGCGTTCCGCTGCGCTGCCTGCGACCACACCGGTCACATAGACTTCCTTCGCTTCGGGCACGCCGTGCGTGTAGCCGATAGTCGCGAATGCTAAGATCGCAAAGATGAAGTTCGCGAACGGCCCGCCGAGTGACACCGCGATCCGCTGCCACGGGTTGAGCAGCGTGTAGGGCTTGCCGACCAGAACCTGATCCTCATACAGCGTCGTCTCGACGCCCTCGACGGCAGCGGCTGGACGATGCGCCTTTGCCAGCTGCGCCCGCTGTTCTTCGGTCTCAACCGTCGGCGGCTGGTCGGAAGTCACGTCCTGCGCAAGTTGCGCCTCTCCAACGAACTTCACGAAGCCGCCGAGCGGGATCCAGTTGATGCGCCAGCGCGTTCCGCGCCGATCCCGTACTTCCCAGATCGGTTTGCCAAAGCCAATGGCGAATGACTCGGCCGCCGCACCAAACCAACGCCCGACCCAGTAGTGGCCCAGCTCGTGGACCGTGATGACCAGCGAAATGACAAGGAGGAAAAGCGGTGCGTAAGGCAGAACCCAGAGGATCGTTTCCATCAGTACGCGTCCTTCAAGGTTCGATGGTCCCGGCGATCATGCTGCCAGGCGAAGCATTTCGCGCGTTCGAGCACGCGCCCACCGGTCGATCGCGAATACATCGTCGAACGCGGAAGGCTCGGCGCGTGCAGTCGGGTTTCGGAGAAACTCTTCAAGCACCTGCCCTGCCACTTCGGAAATCGTCAAGAAACCAACATGTCGCTGCAAGAAGGCCGCCACTGCAACCTCATTTGCACCGTTGAGCACGATCGGCGCGCCTCCCCCGGCGGAAACCGCTTCTCTGGCAAGCCTTAATGCCGGGAAGCGATCGAGGTCCGGAGGCAGGAAATCCAGCCTTCCGATCTTGGCGAGATCAAGGCGCTCCAGCCCCGGCAGGGGCATTCGGCGTGGCCAGGAGAGTGCATAGGAGATGGGGGTCCGCATGTCAGGCAACCCAAGCTGGGCCAGCACTGATCCGTCGTCATAAGCGACGAGGCTATGGATAATGGACTGGGGGTGGATCAACACGTCGATCTGCGATTCCGGCACATCGAACAGATAGGATGCCTCAATCAGCTCCAGCCCCTTGTTCATCATCGTGGCGCTGTCGACTGAAATCTTGGCCCCCATGTCCCAGTTGGGATGGGCGCAGGCCTGTTCCGGTGTAGCCGCCGCCATATCCTTCAGGCTGGCCGACCTGAAAGGTCCCCCTGACGCGGTCAGGATCAGCTTCTCGACCCGTTCGGGCCTGTCGAGCACCTGGAAGATGGCGTTATGTTCAGAATCGATCGGCAACAGCCGCGCGCCGCTTCGCCCTGCCTCGGCGCGCAGCAGCGCACCGGCGCACACCATGCTCTCCTTATTGGCCAGGGCCACACTCGCCCCCTGCCGCACGGCGGCCAGGGTGGCGGGGAGGCCGGCGATGCCCACGATCCCTGCAACGACGACATCGGCCTTCCGTGCGCCCGCCCCGGCGATCGCCGCATCGCCCGCAGCGGCCTCGACGCCTGATCCCGCCAGCGCGCTTTTGAGCTCGCCATAGCAGGCCTCGTCCGCCACCACCGCGATCTCGGCGCGCACTCGCTTGGCAGCGGCGGCCAGCACGCCGACATTCCTGTGCGCCGTCAGCGCGACCACCGAGAAATCTGGAGAACCCTCTCCACCGTTGGCAATCACATCGAGAGCTGATGCGCCGATCGATCCCGATGCGCCAAGGACAGACACTCTCACTGGGCCCGTCATGGCGCGCCCGCATGCGAGAGCGAGGGCGCCAGCGCAGGCACGAACCGGATGATCAGCGCCGCTGCAACAGTCGCCGCCATCAGCCCGTCCAGCCGATCCAACACGCCTCCATGCCCAGGCAACAGCCCGGACGTGTCCTTCACCCCGTAGAGGCGCTTGAACCGCGACTCGAGTAGATCGCCCAGCTGCGCGACGACCGACAGCGCCAGGCCGAACATCAGCCAGTGGAAGAAATCGCCGCCGCCCGCGCGCGCAACTGCCGCTCCCGCCAGCCCCGCGCACACCAACGCGCCGATGGCCCCGGTCCACGTCTTGTTGGGACTGTCCTTGGGACTTAGCAAAGGCCCACCAAACCCACGCCCGGCGAAGTAGGCGCCCACATCAGTGGTCACGACAATCGCCAGGATCGACAGAAGCAACACCTGTCCATCCGGGTTCATCTCGCGGATCCATACGAAACAACCGAAGGGCAGACTGGTGTAGATCGCCCCGAACGCCATAGAGCTGATCGAGCCCTTGCCGATCATAGCCATTACGCTCGCCACCGCACATCCAGCCAGCGCCGCAAGGGCCACAGTCTCGATACCGCGCGTTGCCAGCATCACGGCCGCCGCCGCCGTCAATCCAAGCGCTGCATACTGCGCCCAGCGCACCCAGCCCTGTTCCGCCTGCGAGGCCATGCGGGTCCACTCGAATGCCGCTACCACGCCGCACGCGGCCGTGGCCACGAGCAGCCACACGCCCCCTGCCCACACCGCCAAGACGCCCAGCGGAGCAAGCACGAGCGCGCTCACGACGCGGAGAATGATCTCGCGCCGCCCGCCGCCCTTCGGACCGCCCTCAGGCGCCGAGGCCGCCAAATCGTCTGTCGCGGCGTCTGAACGCATCGATCGCCTTCTCGAGGCTCTCCTTGGTAAAATCGGGCCACAGCTGGTTGATGAACATCAGCTCTGCATACGCCCCGCTCCAGAGCAGGAAATTGCTTAGCCGCACTTCGCCACTCGTGCGGATGACGAGGTCCGGATCCGGCGATTCCGCCGTCCAGATCGTGCGGGAAATCATCGCTTCGTCGATTTCGTTCGGCTTGAGCGTGCCCGCCTCGACCCGCCGCGCAATCTCGCGAATCGCCGCGACGAGCTCGCCTCGTCCGCCATAGTTGAACGCGATGTTGAGCGTTAACCGCGCGTTGTTGCGTGTCGTACTCACCGCTTCATCAATCAGCTCGAGCAGGTCCTCGCTCAGCCCTTCGCGCGAACCGATGATCCGGATCCGCACGCCGTCTCGATGCAGCCGCGCGAGATCGCGTTTGACGAACATCCGCAACAGGTCGAACAGCGCGTCGATCTCGGTCTGGGGCCGATTCCAGTTCTCCGTTGAGAACGCATAGACCGATAGATACGCCAGCCCCAGCTCGCGGCTCGCCTCCACGGCCCGCCGCAGCGCCTCCACGCCCTCCCGGTGACCCAGCGCGCGCGGCAGTCCGCGCGCCTTCGCCCACCGGCCATTGCCGTCCATGATGATGGCGACATGCTTCGGCGGCGACCGCAAGGTCGCAACATCCGCTTCCAGTGAGGAGAGTTGCGGCTCGCTCACACCTGCATGATCTCTTCGGCTTTGTGCTTCAGCAGGTCGTCGATCGTCTTGATGTGGTGGTCGGTCGCCTTCTGCACGTCGTTGGACCGGGCCTTGGCCTGGTCCTCGCTCATCTCGTGCGCCTTCTCGAGCCGCTTGATCAGCTCCATGCCGTCGCGCCGAACATTTCGCACGGCCACCCGCGCGCTTTCCGCGAACTGACCCGCCAGTTTCTGCAGCTCCTTACGTCGCTCTTCGGACAGCGGCGGGATCGGTATGCGCAGCGTCTGCCCGTCCGTGATCGGGTTTAGACCAAGCGGAGCCTCGCGGATAGCACGATCGGTCGCGCCCACGAGGCTCTTGTCCCAGACGCTCACCGTCAGCATGCGCGCGTCCGACGCCGCCACCGACGCTACCTGGTTCAGCGGCATCGGCGAGCCATAGGCCATGACCGAGATCGTATCGAGCAAGTGCACAGATGCGCGACCCGTGCGCAGCCCGGTGAACTCCGTCTTCAGCGCCGCAATGGCGCCGTCCATCCGCTTCTCGATCGCCTTGAGGTCGAATGTCTCGGGCATCTTGCGCCTCTCCTATTTTGTCTTGCCGCCGATCACGGTCGACTTGCCCTGCCCGGTCAGGACGTTCTTCAGGCCGCCCTTGTCCCGGATGCGGAAGACGACAATCGGGATCTTGTTTTCCTTGAGAAGGCTTACGGCGGTGGCGTCCATCACCTTCAGCTCCTTCGAGAGCACTTCCATGTAATCGAGCGTGTCGAAGCGCGTCGCTTCGGAATCCAGCTTCGGATCAGCCGTGTAGACGCCGTCGACCTGGGTGCCCTTCAGCATCGCATCGCAGTTCATCTCCGCCGCTCGGAGCGCTGCGCCTGTGTCGGTCGTGAAGAACGGATTGCCCGTGCCCGCCGCAAATATCACCACGCGCCCCTTCTCCATGTGGCGGATGGCCCGGCGCCGGATGAAAGGCTCGGCGATCGACATCATCGAGATACCAGATTGCACCCGCGTCGGGACGCCGATGCTCTCCAGAGAATTCTGCATCACCAGCGCGTTCATCACGGTCGCTAGCATGCCCATATGGTCGGCCTGGGCGCGCTCCATGCCGGCGTCCACGCCCCACTTGCCGCGCCAGATGTTTCCGCCGCCGATCACAAGGCAGATCTGGCAGCCCAGCTCGATAGCGCTCTTGATCTCCTCGGCGTACTTGGTGACAGCCGGAACATCGATGCCGTAACCCTGATCCCCCATCAGGGCTTCGCCCGAAATCTTCAGCAGGACGCGCTTGTATTTCAGCTGGTCAGCCATTTGTCCTACCTCACCGTCCTTTGCGTGGACGGCCCGGACGCATCACACGCCGGGCCGCCAGACTCTACCCGCGAAACCGCGGATTCCGCAAAGGCTTTACTCTTTCGGCTTGGCGAAAGAGGCAACTTCCGCTGCAAAATCGGAAGCGACCTTCTCGATGCCCTCGCCGACCTCGTAGCGCACAAAGCCCTTGAGTTTCACAGGGACGCCGAACTCCTTGGCGTGCTTTTCGATGAAGCCGCCGACTGTGACGTCCGGGTCCATGACGAAAGCCTGCTCCACCAGCACTGATTCCTGATAGAACTTGCGAATCCGGCCCTCGACCATCTTCTCGATGACGTTGGCTGGCTTGCCCGATTCCTTGGCCTGCTCAGTCAGGATCTGCTTTTCCTTTTCGACCACTTTCGGGTCGAGTTCCGCCGTCGTCGCCGCCAGCGGCTTGGCCGAAGCAACGTGCATCGCAACCTTGCGGCCGAGATCCATGAGCCGCGACTTGTCGCCCGTCGATTCGAGCGCGACCAACACACCGATCTTGCCCATGCCGTCCGCGGCCGTGTTGTGCACATAGGGCGCAACCACGCCATCGCTCACCGAGAGTGCGGCGGCGCGGCGCAGCGTCATGTTCTCGCCGATCTTCGCCACGAGCCCGACGAGCATCTCGCCGACAGTTCCGCCCGCGGGCGCGGCCGCATGCAGCGTTTTCTCAGGATCGCCGCCATTCTTCAGCGCCGTGTCTGCGATGACCCGCACGGCCTGCTGAAATTCGGGATTACGGGCGACGAAGTCGGTTTCGGAGTTGACTTCGACCACTGCGGCCGAGGTTCCCGAAACGACAAGGCCCACCAGGCCCTCTGCCGCAACACGATCGGCTTTCTTGGCCGCCTTGAGGATGCCCTTGGCGCGCAGCCAGTCGGCTGCTGCTTCGAGGTCGCCATTGTTTTCCGTGAGCGCCTTCTTGCAGTCCATCAGGCCTGCGCCGGTCATTTCGCGCAGCTGTTTCACGAGCGCAGCGCTGATCTCAGCCATGTCATGTCTCCTGAGCGTATTCCTGCGCGCGCAGCTGGAAGCCGCGCTCGACAGGCTGTTGTTTACTGTCCGCTGCGAACCTGCCGGCGCAGTGTGTCGACGGCATGTCCGCGCACGCGGTTACTGAGCGTCGGCAGTCGCAGTTGCGGCCAGCGCCGGTTCGCTGACTTCGGCGCGTGCGCCTACGTCTTCACCCGAGGCCATCGAGGAATCCGCCATGCCATCGAGCACCGCATCGGCGATGAGATTGCAGTAGAGCTGGATCGCGCGCGCAGCGTCGTCATTTCCCGGAATCGGGAAGTCGACTTCCTGCGGGTCGCAGTTGGTGTCGATGATCGCAACGACCGGGATGCCTAGCTTGCGGGCTTCCTTGACGGCGATCGCTTCCTTGTTGGTGTCGATCACGAACATGAGGTCCGGCAGGCCGCCCATGTTGCGGATGCCGCCCAGCGTCCGCTGCAGCTTCTGCTGCTCACGCTGCAGCCCCAGCAATTCCTTCTTGGTGAGTCCGGTCTCCCCGCCCGACTGCAGCATCTCGTCGAGTTCGCGAAGGCGCTTGATCGAGTTGGAAACCGTCGCCCAGTTGGTCAGCGTGCCGCCCAGCCAGCGATCGTTCATGAAATACTGCGCGCAGCGGCCGGCGGCCTCCGCGATCGCGTCGGCGGCCTGGCGCTTGGTGCCGACGAACAGCACTCGCCCGCCCTTGGCCGCCGTCTCGCGGACCTTCACCAGCGCCTGGTGGAGCAGCGGTACGGACTGCGAAAGATCGATGATGTGGATGCCGGACCGTTCCCCGAAGATGAACCCCTTCATCTTGGGGTTCCAGCGATGAACCTGGTGTCCGAAGTGTGCGCCTGCCTCGAGCAATTGACGCATAGAAAAGTCGGGAAGTGCCAATCTAGTCTCCTGATCCGGTTGGCCGCCGCGGACAGAACAGGCTTGCGCCCGCACCGGAATGGGTCCGCGTGTCGGAATGGCGCGGCTTATACCCGTATTTCCAGCCCCGGCAAGGGTAGGCCAGCTTCCCCGTCGGCAACTGGCGATCGCCCCAGATCGTCCTACCCCAGAAAGGGGGTGAATGGGCGGAGGCGAGCGAGGGCGCCGAAGGCGCGATTGTATCCGGGGGGGGACGCGATCGCGGTGCGAACACTGCAGCCTTACCGAAGACTGCCGGTGTCAATTCTCACAACACAAAGTTGGCCAACGCGCCGATACTGTCCGCAGGCTTTTCGAGGTATCGTGAATATTTTCAATAACTTGCGCGCCTGGCTTGTGCTGGCCCCAGATCACTTGCCCCACACGCTCGCGAACCTTTGCGATGACTGCCGCTCCATTCCGCATGAGAGGCCAGCCAAGCACGGTTCAACGGCGCGGGAGGTGGACGCAGGCGAGCGTGAAGAGCCTCGTGAATGGCGCCAAGGACCGCGGTTGCAGGCAAGGCCTGGACAAGGCAGCACGCTGTTGCCGGGCCGGACTTCCTCTGTTGTCGCACGGGACCGGGCCGGAGCAGCCCGGTCTGCGTGCGGGCGGACAAGGCGTCATCAGGCGGTCGAGAAGCGCCGCTGTTTGCGCGCCACTGCACCAGGCCCTGCCGGGGCGAGGGTGAGCTGCAGGCCATCTTGTCGACCGGTAGCTCAGCCTCGCTGCAGAGGCGTCTCACCACAAAGGGCCCTGCTTTTGGGGCTCAGGAGCACCGCATTCCCGGCGGTGACCACCGGCCTCAACGCCGGTGGATGTCTCACGCCGCCGCTGGCCGCACCCGGTTCACGCCCGGCACCGACTTGAACGCCTGCATCGCCACGAAATCGACTGGATACTTCCCCTCAAGCGCGATGGTCACCAGGCGATCCCCCTCCACCGGAATCTCGAGATGGATCGCCCCCAGCGCATTGCGGGACGGCGCCTTGCGCAGCCCCTCCGCCACGCTCGCAATCCGGCTCAGAGGTGCATCGGGCGACAGGCGCACCAGCAATGTCTCATGCGCACCGATCGAGGCCTTGGTCAGTTCCTTCACGCTGTCCATCGAGAAGCGAAGCTCTTCCTCGACCTTTCGCACCCGCACCGTCACGATAACGCGCCCTCCCACGTCCAGGGTGTCGCGCGACGCCTGCAGCAGCTCGTCATTGACGAACAGTTCGTACTCGCCTGACGGATCCGATAGTGTGACAATCGCAAACTTGCCGCCGGTCTTGGCGGGCTTTTCGACCCGCGCGCGCACCACGCCGATCATGGTCAGCATGCTCCGCTCACGGCCCACCACCTCGCGCTCAGCCGCCAGCGTCACCCGCGACCGCATGGTGCCAAGAAGATCATCCAGCGGATGCCCCGACAGGAAGAAGCCGACGCTTGCCAGCTCGTTGTCCAGCCGGTCGCTCTCGCCCCAGGCCGGCGCATCTGGCAACCGGATCTGCTGCTTCGGCTGGTCGCCGAACAGGCTGACCTGGTTTGACGTACGATCCTGCTCCGCAGCCGAAGCCAGCGCCGAGAGCACGGGCGCCGCCGCATGTGCTCGCGCGCGGTTCGGCTCCAGCGGATGGAATGCGCCGGCCTTGGCCAACGCCTCGAAGCAGCGCCGGTTGACCAGCCGCGGGTCAACGCGTTCTGCGAAATTCTGCAGATCCTCGAACGGCCCAGACTGCCGCGCCATCTCGACGGACTGCATGGCCGGCTTGCCGACGCCCTTGATGGCGCCCAGCGCATACCGGACCGCCCCTTCTTCCACGGTGAAGTCCGCGCAGCTCGAATTGATGTCTGGTGGGCGGACTTCGACGCCCATCCGCCGGGCTTCCTGGAAGAACACCGCCAGCTTGTCTGTATTCCCCGCATCGAGGCTCATCGAGGCGGCGAGGAACTCGACCGGATGGTTCGCCTTGAGCCAAGCCGTCTGGTAAGTGAGCAGCGCGTAAGGCGCCGAGTGAGACTTGTTGAAGCCGTAGTCCGCAAACTTCGCGCACGCCTCGAACGTCATGTCCGCATCGGCCTCGGCGATCCCTTTGGCGATGGCGCCTTCCATGAAGCGCACGCGCTGCTTGTCCATTTCCGCGCGAATCTTTTTACCCATCGCGCGGCGCAACAGGTCCGCCTCGCCGAACGAATAGCCCGCCAGATCGCGCGCGATCTGCATCACTTGTTCCTGGTAGGTGATGATCCCAAATGTCGGCTCGAGGATCGGCTTCAGCCATGGCGTCAGCGCGTCATTGAAGTATGTGGTTTCTTCCAGTCCCTTCTTGCGGTTGCAGTAGGTCGGAATGTTCGCCATCGGCCCCGGACGATAAAGCGCAACGAGCACGACCAGATCCTCGAAGCGGTCGGGAACCATATCGACCAGCGCCCGGCGCATGCCCTGACTTTCGACCTGAAACACGCCGACGACATCGCCCTTCTGGAGCATCTCGTAGGTCTTCACGTCATCCAGCGGCAATCGCGCCAGGTCGACGGTCACGCCTTTGTCCGCGATCATCTTGATAGCCCGGTCGATCACGGTGAGCGTCTTTAGACCGAGGAAGTCGAATTTCACGAGACCCGCCGCCTCGGCCCACTTCATGTTGAACTGGCTCGCCGGAATGTCCGACCGCGGATCCCGATAGAGTCCCACCAGTTCGACCAGCGGCCGGTCGCCGATAACGATGCCGGCTGCGTGCGTCGACGCGTTGCGATAGAGGCCCTCGAGCTGCTGCGCCGTCTCGAACAGGTGCGCAACCTCCTCCTCTGCCTCGATCGCCTCGTCGAGCTTGGGCTCCATCTCGCGCGCCTCGGCCAGCGTGGGCGGCTTTGCCGGATTGAACGGCACAAGCTTCGCCAACTTGTCGACCTGCCCGAACGGCAGCTGCAGCACGCGCCCCACATCACGCAGCACCGCACGCGCCTGAAGCGTGCCGAACGTTATGATCTGCGACACGCGGTCGGCGCCATAGCGCTGGCGCACATACTCGATCACCTCGCCGCGTCGCTCCTGGCAGAAGTCGATGTCGAAGTCGGGCATCGAGACCCGCTCCGGATTGAGGAAGCGCTCGAAAAGCAGGCCGAAGCGGATGGGATCGAGATCCGTGATCGTCAGCACCCAGGCCACGAGGGAGCCCGCGCCCGACCCGCGGCCCGGACCGACCGGAATGTCATGTGACTTGGCCCACTTGATGAAGTCCGCAACGATCAGGAAGTAACCTGGAAACCCCATCCGCTCGATGATGCCGAGTTCATACGCGAGCCTTTCCTTGTAAACCGACAACTCTGCGGCAGGCTGCACCACTTTCAGCCGCTCCTTGAGGCCAGCCTCCGCCTGCGCCTTCAACTCGCCCGCTTCATCCCGTCCGCGCTTGGTATCAAACGGCGGCAGGATCGGCTTATGCTTCGTCGGCCTGAAGGCGCAGCGGCGAGCGATTTCCACCGTCGATTCCAGCGCCTCGGGCAGGTCGGCAAACGCGGCCATCATCTCAGCCGGCGATTTGAGATACTGCTGCGGGGAGGCGCGCGGTCGGTCTGCCTGGCTGACATAGGCCGAATTCGCGATGCACAAGAGCACGTCGTGGACTGGATGCTGCTCCGGCTTCGCAAAACGCACATCACAGGTCGCCACAAGCGGCAAACCAAGCTGGTAGGCCAGTTCGACAAGCACGCCCTCGGCGGCGGCCTCTTCAGGCAAGCCGTGGCGCTGCAATTCGACATAAAGACGGTCACCGAAGGCCGTCTGAAGCTCATGAAGCCGCGCGCGCACCTCAGGCGATTTTCCAGCAGCCGCGCGTCGATTGAGCAGGCCGCCCGCCCCTCCCGTGAGGCAGATCAGCCCATCGGCATGTTCCAGCACCGTCGCCAGGGCAACCTGATGATCATTCCCGACCGGCGTCAGGAACGAGGCCGACGACAGTTTCATCAGGTTGCGATAGCCGGTTTCGCTCTGGGCCAGCAGCGCCAGTGTACCGGCTTCCCCCGACACGCCGGGCTCGGCCACCGACAGCGTCAGACCGGTGATAGACTGCACGCCCTGTTCGGTCAGCGCTTCGGCAAGCTCCAGCGCAGCGAACAGGTTGTCATCCGTCACAGCAACGGCGGGCGCGGCATTGCCCGCCGCCCACTTTGCCAGATCCTTGGGGCGGATCATGCTCTGCAACAGGGACAGCGCCGTCCGCACACGCAGGTGGATGAAACGGGGCGCCTCTGGCGTCATGCGGTCCTCGGTTTGGTTCGGCCAAATCGTAGACCGAGTCGGTCCGCGTTCAGTCCGCTCTGGCCGGGGCAGGCTCAAGCCTACCGTCGTGCAACGTCAGGACGCGGTCCATGACACTGGTCAGCTCCACGTTATGCGTCGCAACGAGGACCGCCACCCTTTCCTGCTTCGCGATATCGAAAAGGTTCTGGAAAACCACCCGCGAGGTATTGGGATCGAGATTTCCCGTCGGTTCGTCAGCAATCAGCACCTTGGGCCGGTTCGCCAGCGAACGGGCGATCGCCACTCGCTGCTGTTCGCCGCCGGAAAGCTGGCCGGGCCGGTGATGGTCGCGCTCGGTCAACCCCATCTGTCTAAGCAGCTCCTGGCCGCGCTTGCGCGCCTTGCCACGCGACATGCCGTTGATCATCAGCGGCGCCGCAACATTGTCGACCGCATTCAGCTCGGGAAGCAGGTGATGGAACTGGTAGACGAACCCCAGCTGCAGCCTTCGGGCAAGTGTCCGCGCATCGTCCGACATTGCGAGCGCATTCTTGCCGTTGAACATCACCTCGCCAGCATCCGGCTTCTCGAGCAGCCCGGCCACATGCAGCAGCGTGGATTTACCCGAGCCCGAGGGCCCGATCAGGCCGGTCATCTCCCCGGCGCGCAGCTCGAGATCGATGCCACGCAGGACTTGAAGGATCCGGTCGCCGGACTTGTAGCGCCGCTCGACGCCCTTAAGCGACAACACTGGCTGGGCTGATGAGAACTGCGCGTCGCTCATCATTCGAACCTCAGCGCTTCGACCGGGTTGAGCCGCGCCGCCCACATCGATGGGATTATCGACATCAGCAACGTCACGAGGAACGCTGCCCCGCTGACCCACGCGACCTCTCCCCACTCCAGCTTCGCCGGCAACGCGTCGAGCTGGTAGATGTCGGGCGGGAACAACTTGGTGTTGGTGACGAACTCGAGGAAATGCTGGATCGGCGCGATGTAGATAGCGCACAGCACGCCGAGCAGAACGCCTGTACCGACCCCCGCCATTCCCAGCACCGTGCCCGACATCATGAAGATACGCACCACGCCGGCCCGGGTCGCACCGATGGTCCGCAGGATGGCGATGTCGCGCGCCTTGTTTTTCACCAGCATCAGCACGCCCGTGATGATGTTGAGCGCCGTGATGATCACCACGATGAACAGGATCAGGCGCATCACATTGCGCTCGACCACCAGCGCAGTCACATACGTGCCGTTGCGCTGAATCCAGCTCTGCATCACATAGCGCTCTTCGGTCTCAAGCTGCTTCACGAACTCGTTCGCGGAATCCGGATCCGATAGGCGCAGCCCGACGAGCGGATAGCCTTCGTCATATCCGAACAGCAGCTTGGACGCTTCGATCGGCAGGAAGACGACGTAGCGATCGAACCGCTCGTTGCCGACATGATAGATGGCGGACACCGTATAGGTCTTGGTGCGCGGCGCGGTGCCGAGCACTGTCCGCGCTCCGTTGGCCTGCGTCAGCGTGATCCTGTCGCCGACGCCGACACCGAGCGCGTAGGCGAAACCATCGCCCATTACGATGTCTTGCGACAGCTCGCCCTCGTCACCAAACCGATCGAGTGAGCCCTGCCCCACAGCAAAGCGAGGGAAAGGTTCGCCCGGGTTGTCTCGCATGCGCTGGCCGGCGGCCACGCTGTCGGCAATCAGTTCGTTCTTGCGGAGATCTTCGGGCCGGATGCCGCGCACCTGGATACCCTCGCTCCGCCCGTAGGCGGAAGCGAGGCCCGTGCCCTCGTGCAGGGGCTCTACATTCACCACGCCTGGCCGCTGGCGCAGACGTTCCATCAGCTCCTCGACCGTGCTCTGCGGGACGCCGCGCGTATCGATGAAAACGTGTGGCTCGAAGCCGACGATCTTGGAGATCAGTTCCAGCCGGAACCCGTTCATGATCGACATGGTGAGAATGAGGGCCCAAACGCCGAGCGTGATGCCGACCACAGAGACGACAGAGATGAAGGCAAGACCGCCATGCTCGCGCTTGGCGCCGAGATAGCGCAGCGCCAACATCCGCTCGAAGGGGCCAAAGGGCCGCTCGACGACCCGCTGATCCTTGCCGTTGGACATCCGCTATGCCTTCCGGCCAGCCAGATAGCGATTCATGGCGGCTTCCAGCGTCATCTCCTCGCTCGATCCCGCCTTGCGGTTGCGATACTCGACCACCCCCGCCTTGACGCCCTTGGGGCCGACCACGATCAGGTCCGGCACGCCAACCAGCTCCATGGTGGAGAACTTGGCGCCGGGTCGGTCCGCAGTATCATCGTACAGGGCGTCGACGCCTGCATTCAGGAGCTGACGATATGCGCTCTCGCAAACGTTCGCGACGTCGGGATCATCAGCCCGCAGGCTCACCACCGCAGCCTCGAACGGCGCAACCGCAGCCGGCCAGATCACGCCCTTGTCGTCATGGCTCGCCTCGATAATCGCACCGACTAGTCGCGACACACCAATTCCATAGGACCCCATCTCGGCCGGGATCATCTTGCCATCGGCCATGGCGATCTCGGCCCTCATCGGCGCGGAATACTTCGTTCCGAAGTAGAAGATATGTCCGACCTCTATCCCGCGCGCCGACAGGCGGCGCTCGGCCGGCACTTCGCTCTCGAAGCGGGCCGGATCGTGCATCTCCTCGGTCGCCGCATAGAGCCTGGTGCGCTTCTCGACCTCGGGCAGCAGGTCCTGCCAGAAATCGAGATCCTTGCCCGGAGGCGGCATGTCGACCAGCGCGCTATCGCAGAACACTGCGCTTTCGCCGGTCTCCGCCAGCACAATGAACTCATGGCTGAGATCGCCGCCAATCGGGCCGGTATCTGCGCGCATCGGCACCGCTTTGAGACCCATGCGACTGAACGTGTTCAAGTAGGCGCAGAACATCCGGTAGTACGCCTGTCGCGCCGCTTCCGGCGTTGCATCGAAGGAGTACGCATCCTTCATCAGGAACTCGCGTCCGCGCATCACGCCGAACCGCGGACGCACCTCGTCCCGGAACTTCCACTGGATGTGATAGAGATTGAGAGGTAACTGTTTGTACGAGCGCACATACGTACGGAAGATGTCGGTGATCATCTCCTCGTTTGTCGGACCGTAGAGCATCTCACGTTCATGCCGATCGGTGATCCGCAGCATCTCCTTCCCGTAGGCGTCGTAGCGGCCGGACTCCCTCCAGAGATCGGCGGACTGAATAGTCGGCATCAGAAGCTCGACGGCGCCCGCGCGCTCCTGCTCCTCGCGCACGATGCGTTCGATCTTGTGCAGCACGCGCATGCCCAACGGCAGCCACGAATAGATTCCGGCCCCGTTCTGTTTGATCATGCCCGCGCGCAGCATCAGCTGGTGCGAGACGATCTGCGCATCAGCGGGCGCTTCCTTGAGCGCGGGAAGGAAATACCGAGAAAGGCGCATGGATGGTCCTGAAAGGCGTACAGACGTGTCAGGCTGATACCTGCACCGACGTGCCCGCGCAATGCGGCCAGAGCGTGGCTGGAACCCGCGCTAGCGCCGGGGAATCAGGAAATCCAGCCAGTGCATATGGAGAGCCAGCCAGAGAAGGAACGTCACGATCAACGCTCCGGCCGTCGGGATCAGGAACTTCCACACCCAGCGCACGGCCTCGGGTGCGCCGCGCTCTGTTCCAGGAATCACGGGACCCGCCTCATGCTGACTGCGGGTTCCTGCTGAGAGCGTCGGCAGGAAAATCAGCCACCAGGCCGAGATGAAAACGACGATGCCCTCGAAAATGCCCATGCGCTCAGTGGTGACCCTTCGGCGCTTCCATAAGCTCGATCAATACGCCATCTGAGTCCTTCGGATGGATGAAGATTACCAGCGTACCATGTGCGCCAAGTCTCGGCTCGCCGAGTACCTTTGCGCCCTTGGATTCCATCTCGGCCTTCGCCACATGGATGTCTTGCACCTCAAAGCAGACATGATGCTGCCCGCCCTTTGGGTTCTTCTCAAGGAAGTTGATGATCGGAGATTTGTCTCCAAGCGGCTCGATGATTTCGAGCTGCGTGTTCGGCAGGTTGACGAAGCCGACCCGCACCCCCTGCGCCGGCATGTCGAACGGCTGAATGAAGTCCGTGGCGCCATAGAGGTTACGATAGGTCTCAAAGGCCTTTTCGACGGATGGCACGGCGATGCCGATATGGTTGAGGCGACCGATGGTCATGGCGTCGGGCTCCTGTTCAAATTCGATGTATTGTCACGTCAACAAGCGGCCGCTTGCCGAAATGCTGTTCGGCGGCGCGACGCACCGCGCGCGTCAGCGCCTTTTCGATCTTGTCATCATCGCCCAGGTCGCCGCGCTTCAGCTGATCGAGCGCAACCTCGGCCGCTTCATCGAGCGGCTCAAGCGATTCATCCGCCGGCCTGCCATCCGCCTCGGAAAATCCGCGCGCCACGATGATCGGTCCGTCCTCAACGCGTCCTTTCGCGATGACGAGGCTCACGGCAAGATGGCCATTCCAGGCCATCTTCTTCCGCTCCCACATGCCGCCCGCCTTGTCAGACGTCAGCACCTCGCCATCGACGTGAAGCCGACCGGCGGGAACCTGGTCGACGACTTGCGCTTCGCCTGGCGCAAGGCGCACAAGATCACCATTGTCCGGCGTGATCGCCTGCGGCACCTGCAGCGATCGCGCGAACCGCGCATGTTCCATGATGTGCCGCCGTTCACCATGCACCGGGATAGCAATCCGCGGCCGCGCCCACATGTACATGCGGCGCAGCTCGTCCCGGCAAGGATGGCCCGAGACATGGATGTCGAATTGCCGATCAGTTACCAGCCGGATGTTCCGCTCCGCCAGCATGTTCTGGATCGCGCCAATGGAACGCTCGTTGCCGGGAATGACGCGTGAAGAGAAGATCACCGTATCGTGCGCCCCAAGTTTCGCCGACGGGTGATCGCCCCGTGCCAGGCGCGCCAGCGCCGCGTTGGGCTCGCCCTGACTTCCGGTGCAGAGATAGAGCACGTTTTCGTGCGGGAGATAGGCAGCGTCTTCCGGCGAGATGAAGGCGAAGTCCTTCAGGAGCCCCACCGACTGCGCGGCGCCTACGACGCGGATCATCGAACGGCCGAGCAGGCAAACCGACCGGTTGTTGGCTCTTGCAGCCTCGCATGCAGACTGCACACGCGCTACATTCGACGCAAAGGCCGTGATCGCCACGCGCCCTGTCTGTTCTGCAACCGCCCGACGCAGAGCTTCGCGCGCCATTCCCTCGGAGCCTGCCTCGCCCTCCTCGAACACGTTGGTGGAGTCGCAGACCATCGCGAGGATGCCTTCGCGACCCAGTTCTTCGATCTTCGCCTGGTCGAAATCCTCGCCGATGATGGGGTCAGGATCGATCTTCCAGTCGCCCGTATGCAGCACCATCCCCAGCGGCGTCCGGATGGCCAGACCGTTGGGCTCCGGGATGGAGTGCGTCAATGTCACCAGCTCGACTTCGAACGGCCCAAACTGCCGCTTCTCGCGCAGGTCGAGAATGTTGACCTCGGCCTGATTGTCGAGCCCGCGTTCCTTCAGCTTCTCGTTCACGAGGTACGCCGTGAACGGCGTCGCATAGATCGGCGCCCGCAGACGAGGCCACAGCCACGCGATCGCACCGATATGGTCCTCGTGTGCATGCGTAAGGATGATCGCCTCGATGTCCTCGGCGAAACTCTCAAGATAGACCGGATCCGGCATGATAAGGTCGACACCCGGCGTAGTGTCGTCACCGAATGTCACGCCGACATCGACGATGATCCAGCGCCGGTCGTCAGGCGGACCGTACGCGTAGGCGTTCAGGTTCATCCCGATTTCGCGACAGCCGCCGAGTGGCGCAAAGATCAGTTCCGCGCCTCTCATTTCAGCTCTTTGGCTGCGTTGGTGATGTTGCGGTCGTAAAGGATGCGCAGCCCCTTAATGGTGATGTCGCCGTCAAAATGGTCGATATTGCGGGCGGCGCCTTCGAACAGCGACGCCACGCCGCCGGTGGCGATGACTGTCATCGGCTGGCCATACTCGGCCTTGATGCGTTCGACCAGCCCGTCGATCAGGTCGATGTAGCCCCAGAACACCCCGGACTGCATCGCCGCAACGGTGTCGCGGCCGATCACATGCTCAGGCCGCTGGATCGCCACGCGGGGAAGTTTCGCCGCCGCCTCGTGCAGGGCTTTCATCGACAGGTTAATGCCAGGCGCGATGATTCCACCCTCGAAAGCGCCGTCGGCCGCCACGATGTCAAACGTTGTCGCCGTCCCGCTGTCGATCACGATGAGCGCGCCCGCATAACCGCCATGCGCGCCGACTGCGTTGACCAGGCGATCCGCCCCCACCTCGCTCGGCTTAGGGATATTCACCTTGACGCCGAGATCGACATTCTCCCCGATCACGAACGGCTCGACCTTGAGATAGCGCCGCGCAAAGTTCCGCTGATTGAAAAGCGACTGCGGCACCACCGTCGAGATGATGCAATCGTCGATCTGCGACAGGCCGAGACCATTGATTTCCATCAGCGTCGTGAGCCACACAGCATAATCGTCCGCCGTCTTGGTCATGTCGGTTGAGGAGCGCCATTGCGCCCGCCAGGTCTCGCCGTCATGCACTGCGAACAGTGTGTTGGTGTTGCCCGTATCGATCGCCAGAAGCATGGCCGTTCCCTGAGATCCAGCCTAGCTCAATAGCGAGATTTCGCCGGCGCGAACATGGGCGATCGACCCGTCGCGCTGCCGCAGCACAAGCGCGCCGTCCTCGGCCAGACCAGCCATCTCGCCCGATACGCCATTAACCTCGACATGGGCGCCCAGATGGGCGGCATTTGCAAGCCACGCGGCGCGTGTTGGCTCGAACCCGTCCTTGAACAGGCTGAGCAGGCGCGCCCGAAAGGCGATGTCCAGGAGGCCGATGAGTGTTCTGGCGGGCAGGCGTCCTCCGCCTGGAAGATTGGCGAGACATTCGGTTGGCCGATCTGGCCGATCTGGCGCCACCTCGACATTGACCCCGAAGCCCGCCGCCATCCAGAGCCGCCCGTGCAGAAGGCCAGTCTCGATAAGGACGCCCGCAAGCTTGGCTGCGCCCGACAAGACGTCGTTTGGCCATTTCAGCCGCAAGCCCGAGACATCAACCCCGGCTACCCGCGCCGCGTCGACGACAGCCAGCCCCGCACAAAATGACGCCAGGGAGGCCTCGGTTGCGGGTCGGGGATAGGGCAACAGCGCCGTTGCGTAGAGATTACCGCGAGGGGACGACCATTGTCGGCCCAGCCTGCCCCGCCCCGTTGTCTGCTCGGCCGCGACGAGCCAACAAGGCCCGGTGTCGCCAGCGAATACCCGCCGGCGCGCTTCCTCGTTGGTGGAGTCGATCTCCTCGAAGCGCACGATCGGCCAGGCGCTTCCGATGAACTCCGCTGACACACTAACCGCCCGCGGCCAGTGCTGTTGCGCTGAGCAGCATCTGGATCGCAACGGTCAGGATCGGGAACACGATCAAGGCCGAGATGGCCACGGTCGCTGCGACGGAGACATCGGTCCGGTCCAGCGGTTCGCCCGCCGGCTTCATGAACATTGCCCACACGAGACGAAGATAGTAGCCCAATGACACGACGCTCGCGAGCGCCCCTACGAGCACGAGCCAGAGCATGTCCGCCTCGATACCGGCCGTGAAAACCTGCAGCTTGCCCCAGAACCCTGCGGCTGGGGGTATACCGGCAACCGAGAAGATAAGGATCAGAAGCCCCAGCGCCATGCCCGGCTTCGACTTCACCAGCCCGTTCAGATCTGACACGGCGTCGATCGACTTGCCGCCGCGCCTCAGCGCCAGAACGCCGCCGAACATGCCGAGCGTGGCGATCACGTAGAGCGTCATGTAGACAAGCACGGCCGCTGCGCCGGCCTCGGCGCCTGCCGCGATCCCGATCAGCGCAAAGCCGACATTGGAAATCGAGGAATAGGCCAAGATGCGCTTGATGCTGTTCTGCATCAGAGCGCCGAACGCACCGATCAGCATCGACAATGCCGCGATGATCGCAATGATCAGCTGCCACGACGCAATGTGCGGCCCAAACGCCACAAACATCACATGTGCAAGCAGTGTGACGGCTGCAATCTTCGGCGCGGTCGAGAAGAAGGCGACGACAGGCGATGGCGCACCTTCGTAGACGTCCGGCGTCCAGATGTGGAAAGGCGCAGCCGACGCCTTGAAGGCAAGCCCGCAGATCACGAACACAAGGCCGAACAGAAGTCCGACAGATGTCGGCGCCGCGGCAATCGCCGCATAGCCGGTGCCGCCCGAGAATCCGTAGATCAGAGCCGAACCATAAAGCAGGAGGCCGGAGGCCAGCGCGCCCAGAACAAAATACTTGAGGCCGGCCTCAGCCGACTTGATGCTGTCCCGTCGGAAGGCTGCCAGCACATAGGAAGACAGGCTCAGCGTCTCGATTCCGACATAGAGCGTCATCAGGTCGTTGGCCGACAGCATCATGCCCGCGCCGAGCGAGCCGAACACGATGAGCAGGGGATACTCATACCGCTCCATCTGCGCCGACTTCAGGAAGCCGCTAGACATGAACAGGGCGAAGGCAGCCATCGCATAAGTCACGCCCTTCGCGAACAGCGTGAACAGCGTCACGCGATAAAGCCCCTCCGGCGCAAGCTCCGCACTCGCGAAGGCCGAAATGGTTTCGCCTCGGCCGAACTGAACGAACGCCGCGGCGGACGCCGCCGCCAGCGCAATGGCGGCCACCAGGCGCAACAGGCCGGAGATCCGGTCGCCGCCGATGGCGCCGACCAGCAGGCCCACCAGTCCGAAAGCGACAAGGATCGCCTCGGGAAGGGCATTGTTGATGTCAGCAAGGAAATTCATGACCTGTCCCTACCGCCCGATCATCCGCAGGACTTCACTGGTCGAGCTTTCGGTGAGGCCGAACACGACGCCCGGGAATACGCCCAGGCCCACCGCGCTGACGGCCAGGAGACCCAGGATGCAAAACTCGAGCGGCGTCACATCCTTGATGTCCAGAAGCTTCTGGTTGGTCATCTCGCCGAAGACGGTCCGACGATAGAGCGTCAGCATGTAAACCGCCGACAGGATAACGCCCAGCGCCGCGCCGGCTGCCGCCCAGGTCGAGGCTTGAAAAGCGCCAACCATCGTCAGAATTTCGCCGACAAACCCGCTGGTTCCGGGCAGGCCGACGTTCGCCATGGAGAACAGCATGAACAGCGCTGCATAGACCGGCATGCGATGCACAAGACCGCCATAGAATGCGATCTCGCGGGTATGCATCCGGTCATAGATCACGCCGACGCAGAAGAAGAGCGCACCCGAGATCACGCCATGACTGATCATCTGGAAGATCGCGCCCTGGATGCCCGCCTCGTTGAACGAGAAGATGCCGAGCGTCACAAAGCCCATGTGCGCCACGGACGAGTAAGCCACCAGCTTTTTGATATCAGTCTGCCGGAACGCCACCAGCGAGGCATAGACGATAGCAACCACGCTGAGTCCGAACATCAGCGGCTGGAACAGCATTGATGCTTCTGGAAACATGGGCAACGAGAACCGAAGGAAGCCGTAGCCGCCCATCTTCAAGAGCACGGCCGCCAGCACCACCGAGCCAGCCGTCGGCGCCTCGACATGTGCATCGGGCAGCCAAGTGTGTACCGGCCACATCGGCAACTTGACGGCGAACGAGGCGAAGAAAGCCAGCCAGAGCCAGGTTTGCACTTCGGGCGGGAACAAAAGCGCCCCGGTTTCCGGATGCAACCCTTCCTGCAGCACAACCACGTCCGTCGTGCCGGCAACGATGGCCATGTAGACCAGAGCCGCCAGCAGCAGCAGGGAGCCCAGCAATGTGTAGAGGAAGAACTTGAAAGCGGCATACAGCCTGTTCTTGCCGCCCCACACCCCGATGATCAGGAACATCGGGATCAGCCCGCCTTCGAAGAAGACGTAGAAAAGCACCAGATCGAGCGCGCAGAACACGCCGATCATGAGCGTTTCCAAGACGAGGAAGGCCACCATGTATTCGGCCAGGCGGTCCTCGATGGACTTCATCGACTGGAGGATACAGAGCGGCATGAGCGCTGTCGTCAGAACGACAAGCGAGATGGCAAGTCCGTCAACGCCCAGCTTGTAGGACGATCCTCCGAACCACGGCGCCTCATCGACGAGCTGATAATCCGCCACCGTCGGATCGAACTGACTCAGGGCGACGAGGGAGACGCCGAGCGTCGCAAGCGACGCGAGCAGCGCGATGCCTTTCGATGCACTGCCGGCGGCACTGGCGCCGCCGACAATACGGACAGCCATGATGAGCACAGCGCCAATCAGCGGCAGGAATGTCGTCAGGGTAAGGATCATCGGCCCGGTCATGCCTCAGCGCCCCTGCGAGAAGAGGACGAAGGCCACGAAGATCACGGCCGAAAGCAGAACCACGAGGGCGTAGTGAAAAATGTAGCCTGTATGCAGTTTCGACAGGCCGCCCGCGCCAGCCTTTGCCACGCCCGTCACGCCGTCGGGCCCAAGACCGTCGATCAATTTCTTATCGCCGACCTTCCAGAAGAGGTCGCCAAGCGCTGCCGCGCCCTTCACGAACACAAAGCGGTAAATCTCGTCGAAATACCATTTGTGGGACAGGAATGAATGCATAGGCCCGCCGTTCGCCGCCATCCGGCGCGGTACGCTTGGCGCGAGCAGATAGAAGATCACTGCGCCAAGGAAGCCGGTGACCGTGACGACGAACGGCGCCCAGACCACCCACTGCGGAAGCTCGTGATGCTCCTCAGCGTGAGCACTACCATCGGCAGCGGCTGCCCCATGAGCGGCCTCGGGGGCAGCATGGACCGCTTCGGCCGGCGCCGCGTGCTCTTTCCCCGCCCCGTGTGCGTCCTTCGCCGGGCCGTAAGGATGGATGCCGTTGGGGCCGTACAGGGGGTCCGCCTCGCGCACGATGGCTCCTTGCCAGAAGGCATCTGCATTCTTGGTCAGGAATTGCGGTTTGAAGGCGACGCCCGCAAACACGGCGCCGATGGCCAACAGCACCAGCGGCGTCAACATCACCCACGGCGATTCATGCGCCGGCGCCTGGCCCACCTTCGGCGCAGCATGTCCATGTCCATGATCGTCGGCATGGCCATGATCGTCATGATGCGCGTGTGGATTCGGGCGATACTTGCCTTCGAAGGTCATGAACATCAGGCGCCAGGAATAGAAGCTTGTCAGGAGCGCCGCCGTGATGCTGCACCAGAAGGCGAAGGGTCCAAACGTATCCGTCGAGGCATAGGCGCTCTCGATGATCGCGTCCTTCGAGAAGAAGCCAGCGAAGCCGAAATCCGTGCCTGGAATGCCGAATCCGATAAGCGCCAGCGTCCCGATCAGCATCATGGCCCACGTCAGCATCATCGGCTGGCGTACCCCACCCATGAATCGCATGTCCTGCTCGTGATGCATCCCGTGGATGACGGAGCCTGCCCCTAGGAACAGCAGCGCCTTGAAGAACGCGTGCGTGAAGAGGTGGAACATCGCCGCGCCGTAGGCGCCGACGCCGGCGGCAAAAAACATGTAGCCCAGCTGCGAACATGTCGAATAGGCGACCACACGCTTGATGTCGTTCTGGGCCAGGCCAACGGTCGCAGCAAAAAGGCACGTCACAGCCCCGACGACCGTCACCATGTCGGATGCCACATCGGCAACCGCATAGAGCGGCGAGGCGCGGCAGACCAGGAACACGCCCGCTGTCACCATGGTTGCTGCGTGGATCAGCGCGGAGACAGGCGTCGGACCTTCCATCGCGTCGGGGAGCCAAGTGTGGAGGAAGAACTGCGCTGATTTGCCCATCGCGCCGATGAACAGGAGAATCCCTGCGATCTCGAGCCCCCAGACCTGCACCCCGAGGAAATCGAACGTGACGTCCTGGATCGGCATCGCCACAGCCTGCCCGATCACTTGGACCGGTGCATTGTTGGCGATCACGGCGAACACCGTGTCAAACCGGATTGAGGAGAACTCCGTAATTCCGAATTGCGCATAGTCGACGCCGTCGACCGGCTGGACCATGAAGACCAGCGCCATGATGCCCAGCGCAAAGCCGAAATCGCCCACACGGTTGACGACGAAGGCCTTGATCGCGGCGTCATTGGCGGAAGGCTTACGGTACCAGAACCCGATCAGCAGGTAGGAGGCGAGTCCAACGCCCTCCCACCCGAAGAACAGCTGGATGAAGTTGTCCGCCGTCACCAGCATCAACATCGCGAAGGTAAAAAGCGAGAGATAGGCGAAGAAACGCGCGCGATGCGGGTCCTCGGCCATGTAGCCGATTGAGTAGATGTGCACGAGCGCGGACACGCTCGTCACGACGAACATCATGGTCACCGAGAGCGCATCGATCCGGATCGCCCAGTCGGCGATGAACGTATCCACGTCGAACCACCGCGACAGCACGATGGTCTGAGGCTCCCACTGGGCTATGAAGGCGTGCACGAAGAACTGGTAGCCCGCCAGCACGGCCGCCGAAACGACGATGGCCGTGGTCACGGCCATCGCGCCCTTGTCGCCGAGCACGCGCTGACCGAGGCCCGATATGGTCGCCGCCACGCCGGGCGCCAGCACAATGAAGATCGCCGCGATTTCCTGGAAGGTCACGCCCCTGCTCCCCTAGCCGCGCAGCACGTTGACATCTTCCACCGCGATCTCGCCGCGGTTGCGGAAGTAGACGACCAGGATGGCGAGACCCACCGCAGCCTCGGCGGCTGCAACAGTCAGCACCAGCATAGCGAACACCTGGCCCATGATCGTTCCGTTGAAGACCGAGAAGGCGACAAGGTTGATGTTCACCGATAGCAGGATCAGTTCGATCGACATCAGGATGACAATGATGTTCTTGCGGTTCACGAAGATGCCGAACACCCCGATGGTGAACAGCGCTGCCGAGACCGCGAGATAATGTCCGAGCGTGAGTTCAAGGCCAGCCATGACTAGATCCCCTGCCCCGGACGAACGTCCTTGAGTTCAACAGCGTCCTTGCGCTTCCGGCCGGTCTGCTGCGCGATGTCCTGCCGCTTCACGTTTGGCCGCGAGCGCAGCGTCAGAACGATTGCGCCCATCATGGCGACCAGCAGCACGATGCCCGACATCTGGAACAGCAGCAGGTAGTCTGTATAGAGCACGCGCGAGAGCGCCTCGGCGTTCGTCGGCGCGCCCGGGCTGGGATCGAAGCTCTGACCGCCGCCGAAGGTTGCGGCGGCGGCAACGATGCCGATCTCTGCCAGCAACGCCAGCGCCACCAGCGCTCCCACGACAAGGTAGTTCTGGAAGCCCTGCTTCAGCGCCACGAAGTCGATATCGAGCATCATGACGACGAATAGGAACAATACCGCGACGGCGCCGACATAGACCACGACTAGCAACATCGCGAGGAACTCGGCTCCGATCAGCACCAAAAGTCCCGCCGATGTGAAGAACGCAAGGATCAGCCAAAGCACGGAGTGCACCGGGTTTCGCGCCGCCACGACAAACAGCGCGGACAACACGACCACGGTCGAGAGGATGTAGAAAGCGATCAGCGCCACGGCCGGCCTTCCCTCTGCCTGTGCCAACAACAACGCCCCGAACGGGGCAGGTGAAAATCCCGAAAGGCCCCGACTCGCCCCAAGCCGAGCCGCGCCCTTCTACCGATAGCGTGCGTCCAGTTCCAGATTGCGGGCGATCTCGCGCTCCCAGCGGTCGCCGTTCTCCAGAAGTCGTTCCTTGTCGTAGTAGAGTTCCTCACGTGTCTCAGTGGCGAACTCGAAATTGGGTCCTTCGACGATGGCGTCGACCGGGCAGGCTTCCTGACAGAAGCCGCAATAGATGCATTTCACCATATCGATGTCATAGCGGGTCGTGCGGCGTGATCCATCTTCGCGTGGCTCGGCCTCGATTGTGATCGCCTGCGCCGGGCAGATCGCCTCGCACAGCTTGCACGCGATGCAGCGCTCTTCCCCGTTGGGATAACGGCGCAGCGCATGCTCGCCACGGAAGCGTGGGCTCAGCGGCCCCTTCTCGAAGGGATAATTCACCGTCGCCTTGCGCGTGAACATCTGGCGCATGGAGAGGAAGAACGCGCCGACGAAATCCGTCAGCAGTGCGCCGCGAATAGCTTGGCCGATTGACATGGCTTACCTCGCCCCGCTGCGATATTCGGGCCAGCTGATGCGGCCGTCTCCATTGGCATCCGTCCCGGCCGGCAAAGTCACGGCGACAAGATCGGCTGGCTCGAGATAGCCGCTCTTGTCAGCGTCAAGCACATCGAAATCCGGTCGGCCCTGGGCATTCATGAAAGTTGCGTACCCGCCGATCAGGACCACCGCGACCAAGGAGGTCGGCAGGAAGATCTTCCAGCCCAGCCGCATCAACTGGTCGTAGCGGTAGCGCGGCACGATTGCCTTCACCATGGCGAACAGGAAGAAGAAGAACGTCACCTTGGCCATAAACACGAACAAGCCGCCGAGGCTCAGCAGCCAGTCCGGAAAGGTCTCGACACCCGGGATCGGGATCGGCATGTGCCAGCCGCCGAAGAACAGGATCGTCAGCATCGAGCACATCAGCACGATCGAGACGTACTCCCCGATCATGAACATGAGATAGGGCGAAGACGAATACTCAACCTGATAGCCCGCAACCAATTCAGACTCTGCTTCGGGCAAGTCGAACGGTGGCCGGTTGGTCTCGGCCAGCGCCGAGATGAAAAAGACCACGAACATCGGGAACATGACGAAAATCGTCGGAAAGGCGAAGGCGTGCCAATTCCAGATGCCGCCCTCCTGGTTGTGCACGATGTCAGAGAGATTCAGCGAACCGACCAGGAGCAGCACCGTCACGATCACGAAACCGATCGATACTTCGTATGACACCATCTGCGCCGCCGAGCGCAGTCCGCCAAGGAATGGATACTTCGAGTTCGACGCCCAGCCGCCCATGATGATGCCGTAGACGCCGAGCGAGGAGATCGCGAACAGGTAGAGGATGCCGACATTGAGGTCGGCGACCACCCATCCCGGCGCCACCGGGATCACCGCCCACCCCACCAACGCCAGCGTCAGCGTTATGATCGGCGCCAGCAGGAACACCGTCTTGTTGGCGCCCGCCGGGATGACGATTTCCTTGAGAATGAATTTAAGCAGGTCCGCAAACGATTGCAGCAGGCCGAACGGCCCCACAACGTTGGGGCCTTTTCGCAGCTGAACCGCCGCCCAGACCTTCCGGTCCATCAGCAGAAGGAAGGCGATGCAAACAAGCATGATCAGCACGAGCGCAAGGATCTGCGCCACCGCGAGCAGGATCGCGATCACCCAGTCATTGCCGCCGATCTCGAGGAGCTTCTCCATCGCGCCTTCCTATTCCGCCGCAACTGCTGGGCTAACACCAGCCGCCAGCTCGGCGCACTCCGCCATGGTGCGTGATGCGCGCGCGATCGGGTTGGTAAGGTGGAAGGACTGGATCGGCGTCTTGAACGAGGCAGACGTCATTTTCCCAGCAACGCCATAGGGGGGGGCAACCGAACCCGCATGCCGGCCGGGCGCATAGTCCAGCCCCAGGAATGTCGGATGGTCCTTTCCCAGCCTCTCGCGCAACTGCGCCAGCGAATCATAAGGCAATGTCTTGCCAACATAGGCCGAAAGCGCGCGGATGATCGCCCAGTCCTCGCGTGCGTCGCCCTTAGGCGCCACGGCGCGTTGCGTACGTTGCACACGGCCTTCGGTGTTCACATAGGTTGCCGACTTCTCGGTGTAGGCCGCCGCAGGCAGGATCACATCCGCACGGTGGGCGCCGTTGTCGCCATGGCTGCCGATATAGATGACATTCGCATTGCCGAGCTTCGAGGTGTCGATCTCGTCCGCGCCCAACAACAGCACTGTCTTGATCTCGCCCGACAGCGAGCCCGCGATGATACCCGCCACGTCCTTGCCGTCAGCAGACGGCAGGAAACCGAGATCCAGTCCGCCGACACGCGCCGCCGCTGTGTGCAGGACGTTGAAACCGTTCCAGTCACTTCCGAACGCGCCGATACCAGCTGCGATCACCGAAACCGCATGCAGCACGGCAGCGCCATCGCTCCGCTGTAGCGCGCCCTGACCCACGACGATCAGCGGACGCTTCGCCTTCGACAGAACATCGAACACGGGATGCCCGCTCTTGAGCTCGCCCAACGATTCTTGCCCCGCCCCGACATGCTGGTAATCGAACGTGAGATCGATGCGTTCGCCCACCAGCGCGATCGGAACCATCCGCAGCCATGCCCGCCGCAACCGCGCGTTCAACACCGCGGCTTCTTTGCGCGGGTTTACACCAACAAGCAGGATCGCGTCCGCCTCATCGACGCCCATCAGAGTCGAATTGAAGAGCCAGCTGTCGCGCGGTAGCTTCGCGCCGTCGGCTGCAAGTCCCAGCTTCGCGCCATCCTGGCGACAATCGATCGATCTCACGCCCAGCGCGTTCGCAAGGTCCAACGTTGCCTTCATGCTCTCGGCGTCGGCAAGATCGCCCGCTACGACGCCTATGGAGTCGGCGGAGACCTTGAGCATGTCCGATGCGCGTTTCAACGCTTCATCCCAAGATGCGGCCTTCAATGCGCCGTTCTCGCGAACATACGGCTTGTCGAGGCGCTGGCGGCCAAGGCCATCCCACACGAAGCGCGTCTTGTCCGAAATCCACTCTTCGTTGACCTCATCGTTGACGCGCGGAAGGATCCGCATCACGGTTGGCCCCCGTGCATCAACACGGATCGCGGACCCGAGCGCGTCCATCACGTCTATGCTCTCGGTCTTGCGAAGCTCCCAAGGACGCGCGTTGAAGGCGTAGGGCTTTGAGGTGAGCGCGCCCACGGGGCACAGGTCAATCACATTGCCAGACAACTCGCTCGTCAGCGATTTCTCGAGATAAGTGGTGATCTCAGCATCCTCACCACGATTTGCGAGGCCGATCTCGTCCACGCCCGCAACTTCCGCAGCAAAGCGGACGCAACGCGTGCACTGGATGCACCGAGTCATGATCGTCTTGACCAGCGGCCCCATGTACTTGTCATCAACGGCACGCTTGTTCTCGGAATAGCGTGACGCGGCGCGGCCATAGCCCATCGCCTGATCCTGCAGGTCGCACTCGCCGCCCTGGTCGCAGATCGGGCAATCGAGCGGATGGTTGATCAGGAGGAATTCCATCACGCCATTGCGCGCCTTGATGGCGCGCGGGCTCTTGGTCGAAATCTCGTGCGGCGTGCCGTCTTTCTTGGGCGCCATGTCGCCGACCGTCTGCGCACACGACGCGATCGGCTTCGGCGCGCCAACCCAGTCTACAAGACACATGCGGCAATTGCCGGCGATCGACAGCCGCTCGTGATAGCAGAAGCGTGGAATCTCGGCGCCCGCCGCCTCACACGCCTGCAACATGGTGTACGATTTCGACACGTCCACAGTGACGCCATCGACGATGAGTTTGACGGTGTCGGTCATGCCCCTACTCCGCCGCCGTCAGCGTCACGCCCTGCACATGCGGCCGACCCTGACGATAATTGGAAATGCGGTCTTCGATCTCGGTGCGGAAGTGGCGGATGAGGCCCTGGATCGGCCACGCAGCAGCGTCGCCCAAAGCGCAGATCGTATGACCCTCGACCTGTGAGGCCACATCCAGCAGCGTGTCGATCTCCGACGTCTCCGCCTCGCCCTTCACCATCCGCTCCAGCACGCGCCACATCCAGCCCGTGCCTTCCCGGCAGGGCGTGCACTGGCCACAGCTCTCGTGCTTGTAGAAGTACGCGATACGCGCAATCGCCCGTACCAGGTCGGTCGACTTGTCCATCACGATGACAGCCGCCGTGCCAAGGCCCGACTTCACATCGCGCAGCGCATCGAAATCCATCAGCACCGTATCGCAGATATCCTTCGGGATCATCGGAACCGACGATCCGCCCGGAATCACGGCCTTCAGATTGCCCCAGCCGCCGCGCACGCCGCCGCAATGCTCCTCGATCAGGGTCTTGAGCGGGATCGACATCTCTTCTTCGACATTACACGGCCGCTCGACATGGCCAGAGATGCAGAACACCTTCGTGCCCGTATTGTTCGGACGGCCGAAGCCCGCGAACCAGCCGGCCCCCCGGCGCAGGATGGTCGGCGCCACCGCAATCGACTCGACATTGTTCACTGTCGTTGGGCAACCATAGAGACCGGCATTGGCCGGGAAAGGCGGCTTGAGCCGCGGCTGGCCCTTCTTGCCCTCAAGGCTTTCCAGCAGCGCCGTCTCTTCGCCGCAGATGTACGCGCCCGCACCATGGTGGCAGTAGATGTCGAAGTCCCAGCCCGACCCGCACGCATTCTTGCCGACAAGACCCGCGGCATAGGCTTCCGCGATTGCCTTCTCCAGCACCTCGCGTTCGTAGATGTATTCCCCGCGCAGATAGATATAGCACGCCTTCGCCCGCATCGCGAACGACGCAATGAGGCAGCCCTCGATCAGCAGGTGCGGATCGTGGCGCATGATGTCCCGGTCCTTGCAGGTGCCGGGCTCCGACTCATCCGCATTGACGACGAGATAATGCGGACGGTCCTTCACCACCTTCGGCATGAAGGTCCATTTAAGGCCGGTCGGAAATCCCGCGCCGCCGCGTCCGCGCAGGCCTGACGCTTTGATCTGGTCGCAGATCCATTCCGGGCCGAACTGCATCAGCTCCTTCGTGGAATTCCACGCGCCGCGCTGCTTCGCGGCCTCCAGCCGCCAATCATGCCGGCCGTAGAGATTGGTGAAGATGCGATCCTTATCGAGAAGCACGATCTTGCTCCTTGGCCTCTCTCACCGTCCTGATGATTGCCGGCAGGCTGAAGCCCAGGCCGGCGAGGATGCCGGCGGCGATCCAGACCCAGTTGCCGGTCAGGACCCACGCGACGGCCCCCGCTACGAAGCACAGTATTTCGAGCACCCCCGCCCAGAGCAGCTGCCGCATCATCGCCTTCGAAGGTCTGTACTCCGCCATCGCCCTGCTCATGTCTGCGCTGGCTCAGGCGGCTTGGGCGCGTTCGGGATGACCGCCAACGGCTTAGCCTTTGATCCGTCGAACAGCGTCTCATCCGTCAGCGATGTTGCAGGCCCCTCCGGCGCGCTGGTCTGACGCTTCACATACGTCCCGGGCTTCGGCTCGCGGCCTGCCGCGAAATCGTCGATGATCTTTTCGAGCGCTTCAACGCTGAGGTCTTCGTAGTAGTAGTCGTTGATCTGGATCATCGGCGCGTTCACGCATGCGCCCAGACACTCCACCTCGACCCACGAGAACTTGCCGCCGCCGGAGACGTGCCCTTTGGGCCCGATCTTGCGCTCACAGAAATCCTTCAGCCGCTCGGCCCCGCGCAGCATGCATGGTGTCGTTCCGCACACCTGGAAGTGGTATTTGCCCACCGGTTCGGGGTTGAACATCGTATAGAACGTGGCGACCTCATAGACGCGGATGTAGGTCATCCCCAGCCGCTCGGCGACTGCGCGCAGCGCCGGCTCCGACAGCCACCCGCCATTCTGCTTCTGCGTGATCCACAGCGCCGGGATCACGGCCGAGGCGCGGCGCTCCGCGGGATACTTCCGTTCCCACCAAGCAATCTGCTCCTCAGTCTCTTTGGCGAACGCGAAGGGCGCGTGGTGCTCGGGATGATGGAACCGGCGGTGACTCAACGGTCGATCTCCCCGAACACGATGTCCAGCGAGCCAATCACCGCAGACACATCCGCGAGCATGTGACCGCGGCAGAGATAGTCCATCGCATGCAGGTGCGCGAAGCCAGGCGCCTTCACTTTCAGGCGATACGGGCGATTGCCGCCATCAGTCACCAGGTAGACGCCGAACTCGCCCTTCGGCGCCTCGACGCACGCATAGACCTCGCCAGCCGGTACGTGAAAACCTTCAGTATACAGCTTGAAGTGATGGATAAGCGCTTCCATCGACGTCTTCATATCGGCGCGGCGTGGCGGGGCAAACTTCGAGAACTCCGGCAGCACTGGCCCGACTGGCATCTTCTCGATGCATTGCCTGATGATCTTGATGCTCTCGCGCATCTCCTCGATGCGACAGAGATAGCGGTCCCAGCAATCGCCGTTCTTGCCGACCGGAATCTTGAAGTCGAGTTCGGAGTAGATCTCGTAAGGCTCGGCGCGCCGCAGGTCCCACGCCAGGCCTGAGCCTCGCACCATCACGCCCGAGAAGCCCCAGCGCAGCGCATCCTCGACCGACACCACGCCGATATCAACATTGCGCTGTTTGAAGATGCGATTCTCTGTAACCAGCGTTTCGAGATCGTCCATGAACTTCAGGAACGGATCGCAGAACTTATGGATGTCCTCGACCAGCTCTGGCGGCAGATCCTGGTGCACGCCGCCTGGGCGGAAATACGCCGCATGCATCCGCGAGCCGGATGCGCGCTCGTAGAACACCATCAACTTCTCGCGCTCTTCAAAGCCCCACAGCGGCGGTGTCAGCGCGCCGACATCCAGCGCCTGTGTCGTAACGTTGAGAATATGCGAGAGGAGACGTCCGATCTCCGAGTAAATCACGCGGATGAACGACGCCCTGCGCGGAACCTCAATCCCCGCCAATTTCTCGATGGCCAGGCAGTAGGCATGCTCCTGGTTCATGGGCGCGACGTAGTCGAGCCGGTCGAAGTACGGCAGCGCCTGCAGGAAGGTCTTGTACTCGATGAGCTTCTCGGTGCCGCGATGCAGCAGCCCAATGTGCGGGTCGACCCGATCGACGATCTCGCCATCGAGATCGAGCACCAGCCGCAGAACGCCGTGCGCAGCCGGGTGCTGGGGCCCGAAATTGATCGTGAATTTGCGATCGTCGATGTCGGTGTTGGCGCGAGGCGCGAGATCGTCAGCCATGCTATTTCTGGCCTCCGGCCTTCTCGTCACCGGGAATCACCGCCTGCATGCCTTCCCAGGGAGATAGGAAGTCGAAGTTCCTGTACTCCTGAACCAGCTTCACCGGCTCGTTGATCACGCGCTTCTGCGCCTCGTCGTAGCGAACCTGCACGCGTCCGGTCAGCGGGAAGTCCTTGCGCAGCGGATAGCCCTCGAAGCCGTAGTCGGTAAGGATGCGGCGCATGTCGGGGTGGCCTGCGAAGATCACACCGTACATGTCGAACGCCTCGCGCTCATACCAGTTGGCGACAGGGAACACGGTCGACGCAGTCGGCACGGGCGTCGCCTCATCGGTGCGCAGCTTCACCCGGATGCGCTGGTTTAGCCGCATCGACAGGAGGTGGTAGACAATCTCGAAACGCTCCGGGTCTGTAGGATAATCAGCTCCGCACAGATCAACCAGAGTCTCGAACCGGCACTGGCTGTCGTCCTTGAGGAACTCCAGGAAGCTGACGATCGAGTCGCGTTCAACCGTCACCGTCAATTCACCAAGCGACACCGACATCGCCAGAATCGACTTCTGCGACGCCTGCAGGTGCGTGCGGAGTTCCGCCACCATCGCCGATTTCCAGGGCAACGCGCTCATCGCTCGATGCTCCCCTCACGCCGGATCTTCTTCTGCAGCTGCAGCAGGCCGTAGATCAGCGCCTCAGCCGTCGGAGGGCAGCCGGGGATGTAGATGTCCACCGGAACGATCCGGTCGCACCCGCGCACAACTGCGTATGAGTAGTGGTAATACCCGCCGCCATTTGCGCACGAGCCCATCGAGATCACGTAACGCGGCTCGGGCATCTGGTCGTAGACCTTGCGCAGGGCCGGCGCCATTTTGTTGGTGAGCGTGCCGGCGACAATCATCACATCCGACTGGCGCGGCGAAGCGCGTGGCGCTGCGCCGAAGCGCTCCATGTCATAGCGCGGCATCGACGCTTGCATCATCTCGACAGCGCAGCACGCGAGGCCGAAGGTCATCCACATCAGGGACCCGGTTCGCGCCCAGGTGATAAGGTCGTCTGCGGCCGCGACGATGAAGCCCTTGTCAGCAAGTTCGTCAGAAAGCCCTTGAAAGTAAGGATCGCTCGCCTTGACAAGCGCTGTACCGGCGACGGCTGGTTTTGCATCAGCCATCACTGCCACTCCAGCGCGCCGCGGCGCCATTCGTAAACAAATCCGACCGTCAACACGCCGAGGAACGCCATCATCGACCAGAAGGCGGGGATGTTGCCCTCCGCTACCTGGAAAACCCATGGAAATAGGAACGCGACCTCGAGGTCGAAGATGATGAAGAGGATCGATACAAGGTAGAACCGCACGTCGAATTTCATTCGCGCATCGTCGAACGCATTGAACCCGCACTCATAGGCCGACAGCTTTTCCGGGTCTGGCTTGCGTGGCGCCAGCAGGGTCGACGCAACGAGGAAGAGACAGCTCAGCACAACGGCGATCGCGAGGAAAATCACCACCGGCAAATACTCGATGACGAGTGCCTCCACGCCCTGCATCTGAACCCTCGGTTCCAATTTGGTGGACGGCCTAGTCCGCTTTGACGCGAGAGGCAATAGAGCGGGCGGGGCCCGTTCCCAATCTTGGGCGTGCGGCGACTTTTGCGCCTTCTTTTCGGGTCCTGACTGCAAACCAACGCTGCGATGGAACGTCGCAACGCGAGCGCGGAACACACGCTGCGGAGCGGTCAGTAATCCCGCGTTATGCTATCGCAGGCGCACGCGACTCCGGGGATGAAATGGGACTGAAACGTATCGCTGACCTGGACCCTCGCACCCATGGCGGTCGACCATATCCGGCACTTGCCTCGGCTGTTCGTAGCCTCCGCTCAGGGGCGATGATGGCTGCAATCTGTTGTCGCGCACCCTCGGCAAAGCATCCCGACCGGCTTGCGCATCGGATTCGCCAGGCCGGCGGGATGAGCTAGCTCAGGCGGTCAGCCCGTCCTGCTTGATCGACATTTATTGTCGTGGAAGGCGGAGCATAGAAAAACGCCGCAAGATCAATCCGATACCTGGCGCGAGTGACGGGGCTCGAACCCGCGACCTCCGGCGTGACAGGCCGGCACTCTAACCAACTGAGCTACACCCGCATTCCGCAGGTATCGAAGGATGGAGCGTGTAGGCGCGCTCGCCCTGCCGGTCAAGCGCATTTGGGCATTCTGGGCGGTTAACGGCCACCTATGGCCTGCGTCAGCACCAGCTTGTCACCCTCGGCAAAGAAACCGATTTCGGATAGGGCCGCCGCCGCCGTCGGCGTGGCGTTCGCCACGCTCGCACGCAGATCCATGTCGAGGTGCTGGCTGATGCTCAGCACCGCCTGCACGTCCTCGCCCGTCGCCGCCTTGCCGCCCGCCTGCACCTCCAAGTGACCGTCCTCGCAAGTCACCGGCCCGCGCAGTTCCGGGCCAACCCAGCCCCGCATGTTCACCTTGGCGAGCGCGTCGGTCCACACCTCGCCCGACGCGGTCTCGCAAAGGCTGTCGACGAACCTCACATCCTTCATCCGGAGCGTGAACCGTCCATCCGTCTTGGCCAGCGCCGCCGGCATGCCAGGCACAAGCGCCGTGTTACCCTCCAACACGACGTCCTTCATCTCCAGCCCGCCATCTGCGAGGCTGTAGGAGAGGTTCGCCGTCCCTGCAAACCCCTCTCGTGTGAGACCGAACGCACCAGCCGCCTTTCCAGCAAACAGCGACAGCGGATCGGTCTTTACCGCCAGATCACCGATGAACTGGCTGCCGAACGCAACTTGTGTGAGCTTGCCATCCCAAACGCTGCCAGACGCTGACAGAAACTTGAAATCGGGAAACCGGCTCGTCGCCATGTCGGCCGCAACCGACATCGGCAGCAGCGAGGCCCCGCCCGCCAGGGCCGCAACAACGACGACGACCGCGATAATGAAGACACGCATGGACGCCCTCTGAAATCACGCCCCCCGGCCAAATCTAGCGGCCGTTTGGTGCGCACGCCATAGCGCGCCTACATCAGGCCCTCGGCGCGTTTGGCCCCGTCGTCGCCGGAGAAGATCAGCGTCCGTGTACGCTGGGCCAGACGCACGTTGACGAGGTTGGTCTGCCCCTCGAATACATCCCGCAGCAGGCCGTTCGTGATCGACAGCTCCTTCGGCGGCGCCGCCAGCCTGCACTCCTGGTAGAGCAGGATCGCCTCGCCTTCGAACTCCGCGCCCAGCGGCTGCAGGGCAATCGGCCTCGCGCCATCCTTTAGGACGAACTGCTTCTCGATATAGAGCATCAGCTGGGCCTGGTTCCTGACCTGCGTGATGTCCACCGCCCCCGCGCCTGTCGTCGCGGCCAGCGTCAGCTCCGCGTCATGAGCGTGGATGCGGTGCGTTACTTCCAGCATTGACGATCCCGCATTCCACATCACCGTCGTGAGCACCGTCTGCGCGCGGTGCGCCAACGCCTCGGGCGCCCACATGCAAACGCCACCGGCCAGCACCGCCAATCTGCGCGTGATACTGGCCGGCCGCCTCACTCACCCCTCCTCAGTTACTCGGCGCGATAGGCGCCGCCGGGCTGGCGGGCTGCGCCTGCTTCGCCCGCAACTCCACAAGCGCATCCGCCATCTGGTTGCGTGTACCGCCCTGGTTCGAGCGGTAAACGTCAAGCCGGCTCGGCGTGGTCTGCTGCGGGAAGGCGTTGTTCGAACGTACTGCGTCTGCGATCTGATGTCGTGCATCGAGCTCGATCGAGACCACCTTCCGCGACTCGTAGAACATCTTCGAGACCTTCTCCGAGTTTACGCGCCAGATCTCTGCTGGAATCATTACATCCTTCGTCGTTCCGTCTTCAAACGTGAAACGCAGCGGCAAGGGCGACACGAGCCCGCCCCGGTTCTCGAAGTCCACGAAATAGATGTACGGGTTCTCGCGCAACGCCCGTTCGAAGACCGACTTGTCCGGCTCCTTCAGGCCGTCGAGAAAGGTCTGGTAGTCGTTCCGGTCCTTGTTGTTCGGCTGGAACTCATCGTTCTCGGTGTAGAAGTCGGCCGCGTCGGGGTGTTCCTGCATGTAGGTTGTCTGACCGGCCGCGCGGTTCTCCTGGACAGTCACCGGCTCGGGACGGGTCGCCTCGCGAAACTCACGCTGGATCTGCCCTTCGATGTCTGGATTCTTCGTCGACAGGCGATACTCGCGCATGCCTGTCAACGCGACGTCGACGTGATCCGTGGTGTAGAACCAGCCGCGCCAGAACCAGTCGAGATCGACGCCGGATGCATCCTCCATCGTGCGGAAGAAATCCGATGGTGTTGGCCGCCTGAACTTCCAGCGCTGCGCATACTCGCGGAAGGCAAAATCGAAGAGCTCGCGCCCCATCACAGTCTCACGCAGCACGGTCAGCGCCGCCGCAGGCTTGTTGTAGGCGTTGTTGCCGAACTGGATCACCGATTCGGAATTGGTCATGATCGGGACCTGGTCCTCCGACATCATGTAGGCGCCGATCTCGTCCAGCGAGTTCGGGTTGCCGCCGAGCAGCGGGAACTTCTCGTCCCAGCGGAGCTCGGTCATGAACTCCAGGAAGGAGTTGATGCCTTCGTCCATCCACGTCCACTGCCGCTCGTCCGAATTCACGATCATCGGGAAGTAGTTGTGCCCAACCTCGTGGATCACCACGCCGATAAGGCCGTTGCGAGCCTGCCGCGTATAGGTCTTCACACCTGTCTTCTCGTCCTTCACAGGCCGATAGCCGTTGAAGGAGATCATGGGATACTCCATGCCCCCGCCGGCCCAGGTATTGACCGAGATCGCGGTCGGATAGGGATAGGGGAAGGAGAACTCCGAATAGACGTCGATCGTGTGCGCCACCGCCCGAGTCGAGTACTTTGACCACAGCGGATCGGCCTCGGTCGGAAAGAATGACTGCGCCAGTACATCCTCGCCTTCATCCTGGTTCACGCCCATTGCGTCCCAGATGAACTTACGGCTTGAGGCCCAGGCAAAGTCGCGCACGTTCCCGGCCCGCCAGCGCCATGTCTTCGTCGCCGTCGCGCCTTCCTTCTCATTCGCCAGAGCCTCTTCTGGCGTCACGATATACATCGGCGCATCATACTTCCGGCGGGCCTGTGAGAGGCGAGTACGCTGCTCGCTCGTGAGCACGTCGTTCGGGTTCTGCAGCACGCCGGTCGCCGTCAGGATGTGGTCCGCCGGCACAGTGATCGCGACATCATAGTTGCCGAACTCCAGCGTGAACTCGCCCTGCCCGAGGAATTGCTTGTGCTGCCAGCCCGTATAGTCGGTGTAGGCCACGAGCCGCGGGAACCACTGCGCCTGGAAGAAGGTGTATGTGTCGGTCTCGCGGAAGTATTCGTAGCCCGCGCGACCACCGAACAGCCCGTTGTCGACGATGTTGAACGCCCATGCGATCCTGACCGTCGTCGTCTGGCCCGGCGCCAGCGACCTCGCCAGGTCCACCCGCATCATCGTGTCATTGACCGAGTGGCGAAGGGCGTTGTTGGCGCCGTCCGCTACCGCCTGGATCTCGAACCCATGCGGCGTCTCGGCATAGGACTGCAGCTGCCTCAACTGCCCGATCGAAATCGCATCGCCCGCAGGTCCCGGTGTCAGCTGGCGCGCCATGCGCCGCGCGGCCGAGTCCTGCTTGAAGATGTTCTGATCGAGCTGCAGCCAGATATAGTTCAGCACATGCGGGGAGTTGTTGCGGTAGGTGATCGTGCCGGTCGCCGTGATACGTTTCCGTGCTTCATCCAGGGTGGCGTTGATCTGGTAGTCGGCCTGTTGCTGCCAGTATGATTCGCCCGGCGCCCCTGAAGCGGTGCGATAAGTGTTCGGTGTCGGCAGGTCGACTTCGAGCTGCCTGAACTTGTCGTCGAACTTGCCTTTGGTCTGTTTGTTGGCGTCCGCCATCGCAGGGCCAGCCGCCAGAATTCCAGCGACAAGGGCCGCCACCCACGCCAATCTCATCCACAGGCTCCCGGAAACGTCTGATCTGGTTTTACCTGTAAACGATGAGATGTCACCGCGACTTTGCGAAGATCAGGAAACACTCTCCCGCGGGCGATCCTGAACCCTGGAAAGGAAAGGCCGGCTTCTTGCGAAGCCGGCCAGTTGCACAGGAACAGAACCGCCGGGAACCATCGAGGGACTTCAAGGCGTCCCGGCGGGATGTGTTCGGTATAGGGGGATGAATCTGAACGCGGATTGAGGCGTTTGTTGTTCTCAATTCAGGTGAAACAAATACTGCTAACACACTGGCTCAGCGCCATATTTGCGGCCGAATCTCTGGCTGAGGGCCCTTGCGTCAGGCCTGCGTGACCGCCCCGGCCCTCAGGAAGGCTTCGCGGCGCTCAGGCGCAACGCCCCAGCTCTCCAGCACGCCATTCGAATGCTTACCGGCGACCGCGGGCGCGCCTTGCACGGCTCCCGCCGTGCGCGAGAATCGTGGCGCCGCGTTGGGCTGGGTCACACCGAACGCCTCAACAAACGTGCTCCGCTCGGCGTTATGCGGATGCTTTGGCGCCTCATCCATGCTCAGTACGGGTGCAACGCAGGCATCTGTTCCGTCGAACACCTTCATCCAGTCATCGCGCGTTCTCGTCTTCACAACATCGGCGACGCGCGCCGAGAACTCCCCCCACTTCGCGCGGTCCATGTACATGCCGAACGTGTCTTCCGGCAGACCCAGGCCTTTCACGAACTCGGCATGGAACTGCGGTTCGATCGCGCCGATCGCCAGCCACTTGCCGTCGGCACATTCATACGTGTCGTAGAAATGCGCGCCGCCATCGAGCAGGTTGGCGTCGCGCTCTGCAGACCAGACGCCGGCTGCCTTCATGTTATAGAACATGGTCATCAGCGAGGCCGCCCCATCGATCATCGCGCAGTCCACCACCTGCCCTCTGCCCGATGACCGCGCCTCGATGATCCCGGCGAGTAACCCAAAGGCCAGATACAGCGCCCCACCGCCAAAGTCGCCGACAAGGTTGAGCGGGGGGGCTGGCGGCTCGCCCTTGCGACCCATCGTGTGCAGCGCGCCGGTGAGCGCGATATAGTCGATGTCGTGTCCCGCCATCTGCGACCAGGGGCCGGTCTGGCCCCACCCGGTCATGCGGCCATAAACCAACCGCGGATTGCGCTTCAGCGCCACATCGGGGCCAACGCCCAACCGCTCCATTACGCCTGGCCGGAACCCCTCGATCAACCCGTCTGCTCTGTCCATCAGGCTCAGGGCCGCCTCGACGCCTTCCGGCTTCTTGAGATCGATGGCGATCGACCGTTTGCCGCGGTTCGCTACATCCGGATGCCCGCGGCCTGCGCTTTCCGCCCGATCGATCCGCACCACATCAGCGCCAAGATCCGCGAGCAGCATCCCGCAGAACGGCCCCGGTCCGATCCCCGCAAACTCCACGATCTTCACGCCAACCAACGGACCAGACGCCATCATGCTTCTCCAGTTTCCCGAAGACGAAAGGCCCGCGTTGACTGGCGCGTCAAGTCTGTCGTGGGGTAAGTCTTCGGCGACACCAACCGGAGCAAATCAATGAAGGCGGCCGCCAGAACCCTCGCAAACTGGCAGCGCGTCTATGCGATGAGCTTTTCCAGCGTCTATCCCATATACGTCAAAAAAGCCGAGAAGAAGAGCCGCACAAAGGCCGATGTCGATGCGGCGATAAGGTGGCTCACCGGCTATACGCAGAAGAGCCTTGAAGATCACATCAAAAAGAAGACCTCGTTCGAAGACTTCTTCGCCAAAGCTCCGAAGCTCAATCCTGCCCGCAACCTGATCACCGGCGTTGTCTGTGGCGTCCGGGTCGAAGCGATCGAAGAACCGCTGATGCAGAACATCCGCTATCTGGACAAGTTGGTCGACGAGATCGCGAAGGGAAAGGCGATGGATAAAGTGCTACGGACGCCTGCCTGACGGGGCTTCGACTTGTTGCCGGGCGCCGGTCCGTTTGGTTGATCCGACGCTGCGTCGTATCGGAGACCAAAGGCCAGGAGGATCCAGTGACAGATGCAACGCTAAGCGTTCCGTTCGTCGATGACCGCCGCTTTCTGCGCAACATGATCACGGTGATGTCGCTCGTAATCGTCGCTGGGTTTGCGACGCAGTTCGCGCTGGGGCGATCGAGCTTCAATGCACCGCTCGTCGTCCACGCGCATGGTGTCGCCTTCATGGCCTGGGTCGCAATAACAGTTGCGCAAGCCTGGCTCGCGGCCGGCGCCAGCATGCGCACGCACCGACAGCTCGGAAAGATTGCAGCGGTGTGGACAATCGCATTGCTGATACTCGGCCCGTGGGTGACCATCGCGAATGTGCAGACGGGCCGGACACCCTTCTTCTTCCAACCGCAGCATTTCCTGATCGCCAATCCGATGACGCTGATCGGCTTTGCCGGCCTGTTCTTCGCAGCCATCCATCTCAGACGCCGGACGGATTGGCACGCGCGTCTCCATGTCAGCGCGTTTGTCATTCTCCTCGGTCCAGGCTTCGGCCGTCTGCTACCGATGCCCTTTCTGCCGCCCTACGCCTTCGAGATCGCTGGCCTCACCGGGCTTGTCTTCCCGCTGGTCGGCATCCTGCGCGACTGGCGGGTACACGGTCGACCGCACGCTGCGTGGTTCTGGGGCATCGGGGTGCTGCTTGCGGTGATGCTGGTCAGCCGGCTTGTGGCCTTCTCGCCCTTAGGCGAAGGGATCTACGACGCCTTCACAGCCGGAACCGGCTTGGCAGGGAGCGACGGCCTAGCCTTCCCGCCGCCTCCCCCGGGTCCAATTTAGGCAGGCTCGCCGCTAGCTCATGCTCTGCGCGTCGTCGACGAGCACGTCAGCGCCAGTCACAAACTTCGCCGCATCAGAGCAAAGGAAGAGCAGCGCCTCGTCGAGCGAGTCTTCCGCCATCACTCGGCGGCGCGGCGTCTTGCCGATCATCTTTGTCCCGCCCTCGCCATTGAGCCAGTCCTCGGTGAGCTCGGTAGCGACATAACCAGGCGAGAGCGCATTCACGTTGATGCCATGCCGCGCCCACTCTCTGGCGAGTGACCGCGTCAGGTGCGCACAGGCCGCCTTGGATGCGCAGTAAGCCGCCACGCCCGGAATCACGATCCGCCCCGCCATGCTGGCGATGTTGACCATCCGCCCCCGCACCGAGGCTTCCGGCCCCGCCTTGATCAATCGTCGCGCCGCCTCCCGCGCCACACACCACACTGACGTGACATTGAGATCCATGACCTTCCGAAACTCGGCAATGTCCTGCGTGAGCGCATTCTTCTCATGCGTCATGCCGGCATTGTTGACCACCGTGTCGACCGTCCCGAACCGCGCCTCGGCCGCGTCGAACATGGCGACAACCTCCGCCTCGTCAGTGACATCGCACTGAACCGCCAGCGAGCTTGCCTCGCCCAACTCCTTCACCAGCGCATCCAGCCGCTCCTTTCGCCGCGCCGCAACGACAACCTTCGCGCCCTGCGCTGCCAGAATCTGCGCAAACCGCCTGCCCAACCCGCTGGAAGCACCCGTCACCAGCGCCACACGTCCCGCAACACGTCCGACCATGGCCGCTCCTTATCAATCACGATTGTGATGTCGTGTTTAGGCTTTTCGTTGGAGGGACACAAAGGTCCTTAGGAGCTTCCCCAGGAGCGCTCGATGCGGCCAAACAGCCATTCTGACTTACCGCTTGGCGCATCCCGCGATTGCATCCGCCAGTCGGCGAACCTCCAACCCCCCGGCATCGCCGTTCCAAGTCTCGAGATTCACCGCCTCCACGACGCAAAGCGTCGGCGGAATCTCACAGGCCTGCACCTGAACCGCGACGAGCTTGTCATGTTCGATTGCGTATCTTGCTTCGAAGTGGACGCGCTCGGAACGAGCAGCGTGTGGCGACCAGAGAACGACAACGACTTCGGCTTCGCGGAGCTGACGCTCCATCTCGTCACGTCGCTTCGCATTCGTCGGAAGTCTATTGTCCTCGGTTAGGGTGTGGTCCTCGCTTTCAAGTGCCCGTCCCACAAGCGCAGCTGCGAGCTGATCCTCGATTGCATAGCTCAGCAAGACAGTCGCCACGCCCTACCCCTTCCCGTGCATCCCCCGACGACGACTCGCACTTTACTTCAACAGATGGCTCATGTCTCGAAGCAGGCTTTTCACCCCTGACAGCTTGCCCTGCGCGTCAACCCAGGATCCGCTCAGCACAAGTTTCATGTCCGGCCGCAGCTTCAAGCGGTTCGGCTGCCTCTGAACGTACAAGATCAGCTTCGCTCCATCGAGGGGCGCATTCTCGCGGAAAGCCAACAACGCGCCCTTCGGTCCAGCCGACACCTTTGCGACACCAAGCTTTTTGCAAAGGATCTTCACCGCCGTGATCTCGAGCAGTTGTTTTGTCTCCTCCGGCAGCGGCCCGAAGCGATCGATCAGCTCCGCCGCGAACGCCTCGCGCTCTTCATCCGTCGTGAGATCTGCAAGCCGCCGATAGAGCGACAACCGCGTCGCCAAGTCCTCGACATAACTCTCGGGAATGAGCACTGCCGCCCCAATATCGATCTGCGGCGACCACTCATCTGCCACTTCATGGGTATCCAGGCTCTCGCCAGAGCGCAGCGCCTTCACCGCATCCTCGAGCATCTGCTGATAGAGCTCGACGCCCACTTCACGGATATGCCCCGACTGCTCATCGCCCAGAAGGTTGCCCCCGCCGCGCATGTCGAGGTCATGGCTCGCCAGCATGAACCCTGCGCCGAGGCTATCCAGCGACTGCAGCACCTTGAGCCGCTTCTCAGCCCCCTCGGTCAGCTTCTCATCATGCGGCGTCGTCAGATAGGCATAGGCACGCAGCTTTGCCCGACCCACACGTCCGCGCAGCTGATAAAGCTGCGCTAACCCGAACATGTCCGACCGATGCACGACCAGCGTATTGGCCCGCGGAATATCGATCCCCGACTCCACAATGGTTGTCGACAGCAGGACATCCGCTTTTCCATCATAGAATGCGGCCATCGTGTCTTCGAGTTCACTCGCCGCCATCTGTCCGTGCGCGGTCAGGAACGACACCTCCGGCACCTGCTCGCGCAGATACCGCTCCAGGAACGGAAGGTCGGCAACTTTTGGCGCAACGAAGTACGACTGCCCGCCACGATATCGCTCGCGGAGCAACGCTTCGCGGATCGTCACCGGATCGAACTCGACCACATAGGTGCGTACCGCCAGACGATCGATCGGCGGAGTGGCGATGATAGACAGATCCCGTATGCCCGTCAGCGCCATCTGCAGCGTGCGCGGGATCGGCGTCGCCGACAGCGTCAGCACATGCACATCGGCCTTCAGCTCCTTGAGCCGCTCCTTGTGTTTCACGCCAAAGCGCTGCTCCTCGTCCACCACGATCATGCCGAGCCGCTTGAAATCGATCCCCTTGCCCAGCAGCGCGTGCGTGCCAACCACAACATCGCATTCTCCGGAATTGATCTCATCCCTGGCTCTGCTCGCCTCCTTGGCCGGCACGAAGCGCGAGAGATGCCGCACCTTGATGGGCCAGCCGGCGAACCGCTCCGAAAAAGTCTGGAAATGCTGGCGCGCCAACAGAGTCGTCGGCGCAATCACCGCTACCTGCATGCCAGACATCGCGACAAGGAACGCCGCACGCAGCGCCACCTCGGTCTTGCCGAAGCCGACATCGCCGCAGATCAAGCGGTCCATCGGCTTGCCCGACGTCAGATCCTTGATCACATCCGCGATCGCCGAAAGCTGGTCGTCCGTCTCTTCATAGGGGAAGCGCGCCGCGAACTCGCGGAACACGCCATCCGCCGAGTCCGTCTTCGGCGCCGTCTTCAGTTCACGCTCGGCGGCGAGCCGAATTAGCTCATCCGCCATGTCCATGATCTTCTTCTTGGCGCGCGCCTTGCGCGACTGCCATCCCGCGCCGCCAAGCTTGTCGAGCGCACCCTCTCCGCTTTCCGCGCCATAGCGCGAGATCAGCTCCACATTCTCCACCGGCAGAAGGATCTTGTCCCCGCCCGCATAGACCAGCTCGAGGCAGTCATGCGGCGCCTCCATCACAGTGACGGTCTTCAATCCCTCGTACCGCCCGACGCCATGTTCAACATGTACGATCAGATCGCCGGCGGAGAGCGCCGCAGCCTCCGCAATCACTGCCGCCGACGACTTGCGCTTTCGGGGACGCGCCAGCTTGTCACCCAGCATGTCCTGTTCGGAGATGATGACGAGATCATCGTCCTCGAAGCCCGTCTCGACTGCAATCTCCGCAACCGCCACCTGCCCCTTGGCGACTTCCGGCCACGAACCAACCGACTTCGCATTCGAGATGCCGTGATCGTCGAGAATTCCAACCAGACGGCTTGCTGAGCCCACACTCCACGCCGCGACGATCACCTTCTTGTTCGCCGCCTGTCGCTCGCGGATATGCCGAACAACTGCATCGAACAGGTTTGCGTTCGGGTCTGCCCGCTCCAGCACGAAGCTCCGGCCCGGCTTCGCGCGTCCGATCAGCCCGTCAATCTGCCCGCTCGCATGCTCTGGCGCGTTTTGCGAGCTGAACGTTGCTGTCGCGCGCGCCATCAGCGCCTCACCTAGCTCTGGCGATGTGAGATAAAGCTGCTCGGGCGCCAGCACGTGCTGAACCAGCCCGCTCGCCTTTGCCGCGCCCCGACGCACCTCGAAGTATTCCTGCGCTTGCGCAATCCGCTCGCTCGCGGCCTCCGCGGTCTGCGTGTCGAGTCCGATCAGCGCTCTTTCGCCGACATAGTCGAACACCGTCTCAAGCGTTTCGTAGAAGAGCGGCAACCATTGTTCGACGCCCTGACGCCGGATGCGCTCGCGCGCCGCCTCATACGTCGGATCCCCACCTGGCGACCCAAACGCCGCGAGGAAACTCTTCCTCAGAAGCGACAGCGCTTCATCCGAGAAGTCGATCTCGCTCACTGGCGCGAGCACAATCTCCTTCAGCTCCACCGTCGAGCGCTGCGTCTCGGGATCGAAAAACTTCGCCGCTTCCAGCTCGTCGCCAAAGAAGTCGAGCCGCACCGGCTCCGGCAATCCGGCCGGAAAAATGTCGACAATGCCGCCACGCATCGAATACTCGCCCGGTTCACGGACCGTCGACGCGCGGCTGTAGCCATTGATGTCGAGGTACGCGCGCACCTTGTCGGTCGCCACGCGATCGCCAACGCGCGCCACAAAGCCCGCCCGCCCCATGTGTGCCCGCGGGGGCAAGCGCTGTACGGCGCTCGATGCTGTTGTCACCACCAGAGCTGGCGCCGAGCCCATATTGCGGCTCGCCAGCCGCGCGAGCGCCGCACACCGCTGTGCGGCGACGCCCGGCGAAGGGCTAACGCGATCATAGGGCAGACAGTCCCACGCCGGCAGGTGGATCACCTCGAGCGGCGGTGCAAAGAACCTGGCCGCGGCCGCCGCCATCATCGCATGCCGATCATCTCGCGCGATGTAGAGGGACGTGCCGCCGCGCCTTTCGGCCGCCTCCGCCATAAGGCGCACGTCTGCAATGAACGGCGTCTCATAGACCCGTACCGGTTGTCTCTGCCTGGCAAGAGCATCCCAGACGCGCATGCGAACTCTCAAACGAAATAGGTTAACCTCCCGGGCGCCTCGATGAGCGTCAGGCAGGCAAGGTTGTTCTCCGACTCAGCTGCGCCAATCCGCACAGCCTCGTCCTATCTCGGCGCGACATACCGGAAGGAAAGCAGCAGGTCGAGCACTTCCGATCTTTGCTCGGCAGCCGGCTTCCCTCGCCCCATGATCCAGTCGAAAACGATCTGATCCGGTATATCCAGAACCGCCTCGAACTCGCGCAGCTGACGTTCATCGAACGCCCCGAGATGCGCATCCGTGAACTGCTGCATATAGAGGTCCAGCTCCCGGAACCCCCGCCGGTCCGCCCGGAACTTCAGCTTCCGCCGCCAGCTATCCTGTGCCGCGCTCAAGGCGTTTCACCCATCTCTTGCAGTATCCAGCGCAACGCTTCCGCGTTGCCTCGCGCATCGTCCAGCGGGTTGTGTGTATGCGCCGTCTCGCGCCGCTTCTTCCAGCCGCTGGTGTTGAGCGGCTGGCCGCGCCGGCCGGCGTCAAGATCGCCGATCCGTCTCATGCTGAAGCCGGCGGGATTCTCACCGACAAACCGGTGGCAGTACCAGTTCCAGAACTGCCAGTCGAATGCCGGATTGTCGGACCAGAAGATTGGCCGCTTGCCACCCGTGGACTGCCTCAGCCAATCCACGGCCTCCGCCATCACCAGCGCGGGATTGCGCCAGCTCTGCTGCAACTCGAACGATACTCCGCTGACGTCGCGCGCCGCAGCGAGCCCGGCATGGTCGAGGATCGGCGCAACCTCGCCAAGGTATCCCCGGGAGGGCTCGGCGACCGACACAAGCCCGAACGATATCATGTTGTAGAGCCCCGGAGCGGGGCCATCGGACTCGACATCGAGCACTATGTGGTTCTGCCAGCTGGCCATAGACCATATCTATCTTGACCCGGAAGCGAACGCCAGACAGCTGGTCCTGCCCTTCGCGTGCAGATAGTCTTCAGCGCTGGAGGTGGTCATGACATCGTTCGAATTCTTCACCGTACTGCTGTCGTTCGTCATCTCGATCGGTGTTGCCAACCTCCTACAAGCCGTGAACCGCCTGCTTCAGGAACTCGGCCGCGTGCGGTTCTCTCTCAGTTGGGCGCTGTGGGCAGGCATGATTTTCTTTGCGCAAATCATCTTCTGGCTGCGCGCCTGGTCTTACAGCGAGGGTTTCACGCTTCGCATCGTGACGTCTGTGCCGCCGCTTGTGCTTGCGATCATCGCCTTCATCGCCTGCGGTCTCGCCACACCGCGGATTCCGGCGGAGGGTACTATCGACCTTAAGGCTTTCCATGCTGCTCAAGGTCGCAAGTACCAGCTCGCCTATGCGGCCTACATGATCGTGGCCATCGTCCAGGGCGCCCTCATGCTCGAGCAGCCCGTGTCGGACACCGGGTTCCAGATCGATGCCGCTATCCAACTCTTAATGGCGCTTGCCAGCATTGCTTGCGCCGTGTTCCCGCGGGCAACATGGCTGCAGATTGCAGTTCCCGCCCTGCTGCTCGTCGCCGTCATGCCTTACTACAGCCGGTTGATGGACGCCTGAGCGTCCGGCCGATCCCAAGCTGCAGGGGTCGCGACCATGCGCCTAGTCGCGATCCCCGATCGCCTCGGCGGCTTCCTTGTTGAGGGCCTCGCCGCCGCGCCGAGGCACGATCAACGGCGCCGGCTGGGTCGTCGCGATGTTGCCGCGCATCAGCGACAGCCCGGCGCGCAAGCCGCCCGCCATCTGCATCTCAAGACGCTGCTGGTCGCGCTGACGGACATCCTCGATGATCTCGTCCGCCTCGTCCTCCTCGACGCCCAAGTCCACCAGTACCTTCCGCCCGAAGACAAAGGCCGACTCAAGCAGTTCGCGCAGCTGGTAGTCGACCCCGGCATTGATAAGTCGCAGGGCATGCCCCCGATCGTAGGCGCGGACGTAGAGCTTCGCATGCGGGAATTCTGCCTTGGCCAGTTCAACGATCTTGTCCGCAGCCTCCTGCTTGTCGACGCAGACGAGGATGGCCTCCGCCCGTTCCGCGCCGGACGCGCGCAGCACATCGAGCCGCGTGCCGTCGCCATAGTATACCTTGAAGCCGAACTGTCCGGCGGCCCGGATCATCTCGACATCGACTTCGATGATCGACACGTCCATGCCCCTGGCGAGCAAGGGTTGCGACACGACCTGCGCAAAACGGCCAAAGCCGACGAACAGCACGCGGCCATGCAGGTCAACTGCTTGCTCGATGCCGTCCATCGAGCCCTTCTCGGCCGGAAGCAGCCGTTCCAAAGCGATCAACGCCAGCGGGGTCAACGCCATTGACAGGATCACGATCGCGGTCAGGCTCGCCGTCACGTCGCCAGGTACAACGCCAGCGCGCGAGGCTTCCGAGTAGAGCACAAATGCGAACTCCCCGCCCTGCGCGAACAGCACGGCGCGACGCAGCGCCTCACGGTGGTTGGCGCGAAACAGCCGAGCCACGGCATAGATGCCCAACGACTTCACCAGCATGAAGGCGAACACCCCGCCTACGATCAGCTGCCACTGGTTCCAGACCAGCAAGAGATCAAGCGACATGCCCACGCCGAGGAAGAACAGGCCCAGCAGGATGCCCCGGAACGGCTCGACATCCGCTTCCAGCTGATGCCGGAACGTTGATTCCGACAGGAGCACGCCCGCAAGGAAAGCGCCCATGCCCATCGACAACCCGGCCCAGTCCATGAACACAGCAGCGCCCAGTACAACCAGCAGCGCCGCCGCCGTCATCACCTCACGCGCGCCTGACGCCGCCAGCACGCCGAAGATCGGGTTCATCAGCCACTTGCCGGCCGCAAACACCAGGGCCACAGCGCCGATGGCGATCAGTCCGGCCTGCCACCAGGGCTGGGTTACTTCGGCCGCTGCAGCTGTTGGAGACAAGGTCGCCAGCAAAGCGACGAGGGCCAGCAATGGAATGATCGCTAGGTCTTCCAGCAGCAGGATCGCCACCGCCCGCTGTCCGCCCGGCGTCGCTGTTTCGCCCCGGTCGTCCATCATCTTCATGATCACCGCGGTCGAAGAGAGTACGAAGCCCATCGCGCCGATCACTGCAGCCTGCGGCGGCAGCCCGAACGCAATACCGACACCAGAGAGAAGCGCCCCGCAGGTCAGCACCTGCACCACGCCCAGTCCGAAGATGTCCCGCCGCATCGCCCAGAGCTTGGCCGGACGCATTTCGAGTCCGATCAGGAACAGGAACATCACGACGCCCAGTTCGGCGACGTGAATGATCGACTCCGGGTCCTCGAACAGCTTGAAACCGAAGGGCCCAACGGCGACGCCCGCCGCGAGATAGCCGAGCACCGCGCCGAGGCCGAGCTTGCGGAAGATCGGCACCGCCACCACGCCGGCGGCAAGCAGGGCGACCGCGTGATTGAGGTCCATTCCGCCCGCTTCGGTCGCCATCAGCTCTCCACCACCTAGGCCTCAATGGGCCGCCGCAGCTCTTTCCGCAAGCGCGTTACTTCAACCGCTTCTCGAACTCAGCGAAAAAGCTGTCAGCTTCGGCCTTCAGCCTGCACTCCATTCGGCGGAAGAGGGTCAGCACCTCCTCGCCCGTGCGGGTCAGCACGGCGCCGCCTCCTTTCTTCCCGCCCGCCGAGGATTCGACCAGCGGCTGGCGGAACGCCTGGTTCATCGCATCAACCAGCTGCCATGCGCGGGAATAGCTCATCTCCATCGCCTTCGCCGCCTTGGAGATCGAACCCTCTGCAGAGATGCGCTCCAGCAGGTCCGCTTTGCCCGGACCGAAGGCCCGCTCGCCCTTCGCAATCAACCGCGCCGTGATCCTTATTGAAGCCATCGGGTCCTCCCTCGCCCCATCGAAGCGGACGCAGCGCCAAGCGCAAGCGAATTCTGTGTCAGCCTCGCGGCGCGGCGAACGACCGGACATGACGGAGCGATGGAATTTTGCCGCGGACCTCGTCCACCTTCGCAAGATCCAGCGTCGCTGCGATGACGCCCGGGTCTGTGATGCCCTCGGCCAGGATCTCACCCCAAGGATCGACGATCAGAGAGTGGCCATAAGTCTCGCGGCCATCCTCGTGCCGTCCGGCCTGCGCCGGCGCAATGACGTAGCACCCGGTCTCGATCGCCCGCGCCCGCATCAAAGTGTGCCAGTGCGCCTCCCCGGTGATCCGCGTGAAGGCTGAAGGAACGGCGATAACCTGCGCGCCCGCCGTCGCGAGCTGTCGGAACAGTTCTGGAAAGCGCACATCGTAGCACACCGTCATGCCAAGCCTCGCAAACGGCAACGTCGCGAGGACTGCTGCTCCGCCGGCCGCGTAGCTGTCCGACTCCCGGTAGATATTGCCGGCGTTCAGCTGCACGTCGAACATATGGATCTTGTCATAGCGGGCCGCAATCTCGCCATCAGGTCCGATGAGAAAGCTTCGGTTGGCGCATTTCCCGGCGTCGGTCCGGATAGAAAGCGAGCCAATGAGCAGCGTGGTTTCGAGCTCGCGCGCGAGCGACCTGAAATGGGCCAGACCGGGATCGGCCGCCTCGCACGTCGATTTTTCCCACGCAGCGCCCGGCTTGCGGTCCACCAGTGTGGTCATTTCCGGCGTTGCGATCAGGTCAGCCCCCGATGCAGCGGCCTGCCGGATCAGGTCGTCGGCCGCGCGGATGTTTGCCGCGACTTCAACGCCAGACCGCATCTGCACGCAGGCAACCCTGATCTGGGACATGGCGTCTCCTGGCCTCCGACCGTCCATGAACCATAGCGGGTCAGTTTGGCCATGTCCCGATCAACGCCGGGGCATTTTAAGTTAACGGGTCCGTCGCCCGCCGCGTGCACAGGCCCTGGAACGCTCTCCCTTTTGGTATGCCGATTGCTCAGACTGGGCGATGGCCGGACTTTCCGCGTGATCCCGCGACGGTGGTCGCCGGCCTCAGCCGCGGGAAACGGTTCCGTCATGGGCCTTGCCGTCGACAGCCCGAGTGTGCAGGCTCTCACGGCCGCAGCCCTGCCCATCTGGCGGCTGAGGGCGCGTTCGCTGTTGCGTTTTTTGGCAAGCTGGATGTGCTGGTGCTCTCTGTCTGGGTGGCCTCGACCACCCTGCAGATGGACTGGATGCAGCTGCTCCGGTATCTTGCCGCTGCCTATTTCGTCGGCAGCCTGATCCTGTTCGCGCGCCAGACCATGCCGTCAATCGCACGGGGTTGGCCGACTCTCATTATCCCGATCTTCTGCGTCGTATCTGCTATCTGGGCGCCTTCGGCCAGCGACGCCATCCGCAAGGGCCTGCTGTTCGCCCTGACTTCACTCATCGCGGTCTACGCCGCGACGCGTGTTTCGGGGCGCGCAATCTTGATCGTTTTCATGGGCGTCGAAACGATTGCCGCCGTCATGACGCTTCGCGCCCCCCAGATCATCGACGGCGCCTGGACCGGCATCTTCGGGCAGAAGAACTTCCTCGCGATCAACATGTTCATCCTCTACATCAGCGCACTCGCGATAGCGCTCGACAAAGGATGCTGGCGCTGGTTCCGGCTGGTCGCGCTCGGCGCAGCAGTCATGGGTCTCTCGCTTGTCGTCCTTGCAAAATCCGGCACAACGACAATCATGGTCATTGGCGCAGCCGGCGCCTTGCTGGGCCACGCCTTGCTCTGGCGGCCAGCGCGCCGCATCCGGCACATGCGTACGCTACTGGCGCTGGTCGGCGCCGTCCTGACGCTTACTGCGTCGCTGGTCCTGTTTGGCTTCATGCAGTTCGATGCACAGGCCACCGTTCTGGATGCGCTGGGCAAGGACTCGACGCTCACCGGGCGCACCTATCTCTGGGAGATCGCCCAGCGCGAAATGGTTGAAAACCCCGTTCTTGGCCGCGGCGCCGATGGTTTCTGGCGATCGGAATACGGCGCCGCAAATTCGATCATCCAGTACTTCCACTACGATCACTACGTGAAGTTCTCCTTCCACAACTCCTATCTCGAGAACGGCGTGGCGTTCGGCTATGCGGGCTATTGGGCCACGGTCTTCCTGGCGTGCTGGGCGCTGTGGTGCTCTGGGATGAACTGGGTACGGAACCAGACCACGATCAACGCGGCCTTCATGATCCTCGCCGCTATGGTGATCGTACGCTCGACCAGCGAGATCGATCTTGCCCTGGAGTTCTCGGCCACAGCTACCCTGCTCTTCATGAGTGCCGTTCGCCGCGAACCGGCAACACGGCGCGGAAATTCCGCATGAGCCGTCCGGATGTCAGCGTGATCATTGCGGCATGGCAGGCTGCTGACCATGTCGAGCGCGCCATCCGCTCGGCGCTTGCAAGCCAGGGCGTCGCTGTGGAGGTTGTCGTTGTCAACGATGCCTCGCCTGACAATACATTTGCCTGTCTCAACGATATTGCGGCCGATGAGCCGCAATTGGTCGTCGACAGACTCCCGGTCAATGGAGGCCCATCCGCCGCGCGCAACCGGGCGATCAGCCTTGCCTCAGGGCGCTTCATCGCAGTGCTCGACGCCGATGACACGATGGACCCGGACAGGCTCACCCGGCTGCTTAAGCTTGCAGAAGAGCGCGGGGCCGACATCGTCGTGGATAACATGAAAGAGGTGGACCCGCGCGGCCGCCCCATCCATTCGGGTGGATTTCTTCGATCGCCCGCCTTCGCCGTCTCGCGCACCATCGATCTTGAGACCTGGATCGCCTTCAACCAACCAATGAAGGGCGGCGACTGCCTCGGTTACCTCAAGCCACTCATCCGCCGCGCGACACTGGACAGAGGCGAATCGCGCTATGATCTGGCGCTACGCAACAGTGAAGATTATTATCTGGTCGCCGACCTGCTCGCTCGCGGCGCACGCATGCTCTACATGCCTGAAGCGGGCTATCGCTACACGCGCTCGACAGGGTCGACATCCCACCGCCTGAAGCCGGACCACACACGCGCCTGGATCGACGCGGAAGCACGCTTCGTCAGGCGCCACGGTGCGTCGCTCAGCGATCGCCTGCGCCACGTGCTTGCGCGGCGCAGCCGGGCGCTGCGCAAGGTGAACCAGCTGGTCGCCGTCACCGACGCGCTGCAGGCGCGGCGCATCCTTGAGCTCCCTGCCATTCTGGTTTCGGACCTGGAGGCCAGCGCATACACGCTTGCGACGTTTGCAAAGATAGCTGGCGGCAAGCTGCTGCGACGCCTGGAGTCCTAAGGCCCAGCCAGCGGAACGAAGGTGTCGCTGCACTGGCGCCCAGTCTCGCCTGCCGGCACATGCGAGATGCAGCGGACGTTTGCGGTTGCCGTTTCGAAGGTGGGGGTGCCGACCCATTCCACCGAAGAGCGATTTGCCGCCCACAGGCTGGCCATGACGCGGCCAGTTGTTGTGGGGATTGGCGCCTGATCGGACGTGACACGGCGGACCGGAACGCCATCGACAGACCAGGAGATCGAGTCCGGCAGCCACTCGAAGGCGTAGAGATGATGGCCTTTGGCCGTATTGAATCCCAAAGCGATGTCGATCGGTGATCCTTTGCCGTCCCGGAAGAAATTGGTGTGGAGATTCCCCGGGGCTCGGCCGACGATCTCGACGTCGATCTCGTCGTGCGGCTCGCCCCTGTCTGCCCCAGTGTAGACGAAGAACGCCGTCACCACACCGGGCGCATCTGACGCGCGCAGAACGGCTTCGTAGCGGCCGTAACCGTATGCGCCGACGTACTGGAATTCAGCGCTTGTATGGCTGGAAACGGGAGATGCCTCCCGGCGGGACATGAGACTAAGCCCGTGTTGGCCGTAGGCGATGTTGCTGGCGCGATATGAGACGCCGAGCCAGGATGCATCGATGTCCCAGTTGGTGAGGAGGTGGGTCTCGTGGTTATGCCCATTGGCGAAATCGACAATGAAGGCGCCGCGTGCTGGCCGGCCTGAATTCGGGGGAAATGCGTCCGGGGCGGCGACTTCCGTCTGATCGGAAGCGGTCGCCAGCGTGCAGCCCGTCGCCACTGACGCCGCCAACACTGATTTCCAGCTCATGCGATCCCGCCTCGGTCGCGCCCGCCGTGGGCGCAAGACTCCGGAGCCAAGCAGGATTGGCGCCGCATGCGGTGAACGCGCTTGTGAGCAGCGACGGGCCAAGGACGGATTGCGCCACGGCGCCTGCGAGGTAAACCTCACCTGGAACAGGGCATCCGCCGACCAGAGCGGAGCCGCGGGAGGAGCGATGTACAAGAACAATCGCAGGCTTGCGGCCGGCGCCCTTGCGTCGGCCTTCTCTGCGACTCTCGCCGTCGCCTGCACCCTGCCGAGTGCGACGACGGGCGAAACAGCGGTAATGTCCGGTGCGACCAGCCGTGCCGGCTACGATGCGACGGAGTGGACATATTGGGGAGGCGATGCTGGGCAGACGCGCTATGCTCCTCTGAACCAGATCAATCTTCAGACGGTCGATCGTCTGAAGATCGCCTGGCGCTGGACCGCAGACGCATCAGGCGATGCAGCCTCCTCGAACTTCAAATCGACGCCGCTGCTCGATGATGGCGTGCTTTATATGCCCTGGGTCAATCACGGCATGGCCGCCATCGACGCCGGCACGGGCAAGACCCTGTGGACGTTCGAGCCGCAACCGGCGGACATTGGCGGCCGCGGCGCCTCGCTGGCCGCTCGCTCGCTTGCCTACTGGACGGATGGGGTCGACAAGCGCCTGTTCCACAATTCCGCTGACGGCCGCCTGATCGCGGTCGACGCCAAGACTGGCAATGCGGCGATGGGCTTCGGCCAGAACGGCTCGATAAACCTTCGCGAGGGCGTGATCGAGGGCACGCCTGTCACCGATGTAAGCTCCGTCTCGCCCGCGCTTGTGGTCGGCGACATCGTTGTGGCCCAGATCATCGTTGCGGGCGGACGCAACAAGGAAAGCGCGCCCGGCTATATTCGTGGCTACGACGTTCGCACCGGCAAGGAAGTCTGGCGCTTTAATCCCATCGCCCAGCCCGGACAGATCGGCAGCGATACCTGGCTCGAAGGCAGCAACCTCTACACCGGCGCCGGCGGCGCCTGGGCGATGATGAGCGCCGACCCAGAGACAGGCTATCTCTACATCCCCCATGAGACGCCGACCAACGAGTTCTATGGCGGCCAACGTCCAGGCGACGGCCTGTTCGGCGAATCCATCGTTTGCCTCGATGCCAAGACCGGCAAGCTCGTCTGGTACTACCAGATCATAAAGCACGGCATCTGGGATTATGACCTTCCCGCAGCGCCAATCCTGCACAACGTCATAAAGGACGGCAAAACCATCAAGGCGGTGACGGTGCTCACGAAGATGGGGCTCACCTTCGTGTTCGACCGCAGGACGGGAGAACCGGTCTGGCCGATCGAGATGCGGCCGGTTCCGAAATCGCCCATTCCCGGCGAGCGCGCCTCGCCGGTCCAGCCTTTCCCCACCCTGCCCGAACCCTTCCTCCGGCTCGGTTACAGCGAGGACGACCTCATCGACTTCACTCCGGCTCTCCGCGAGGAAGCAAAGAAACTCGCAGCACAGTACACCAAGGGCGAACTCTACACAGCGCCAACTGAGATCACCGACACCAACAAGGGCACGTGGCTGTTCCCCGGCACGGGTGGCGGCCCCAACTGGAACGGCGCGGCCTGGGATCCCGACACTGGCATGATGTACACGCCAATGCGCCTCAAGCCGCAGTTCGCCGGCCTCCGCAAGGGCGACCCCAAGGTCACCAACATGCACTATTACGGCGGCGGCGGCGGCGCCCCCATCCCCGGCCCCAGGGGTCTGCCGATCATGAAGCCGCCTTACTCCATTGTGGTCGCGACGGACATGAATACCGGCCGCCACAAATGGCGCATTCCGATTGGCGAAGCCGACGAGACGGTGAAGAACCATCCCGCGCTAAAGGGCCTCAACCTCGACTTCAAGTCGATGGGCAAGTTCGACGTGCGTCCTGGCCCGCTGCTGACAAAGGAGCTCCTGTTCCTCGGCGAGTCCGGAAACATCGGCGGCGGCTCCGGCGGCCCCATGTTCCGTGCCTACGACAAGCGCGACGGCAAAGTGGTCTGGGAGGCTGAGATGCCAACGCTCGTCACCGGCGCACCGATGACCTACCTGCACAATGGTCGGCAGTATGTGGTGATCGCGGTCTCGAAGCGCGGCGTGCCTGCCGAACTGGTTGCGCTGACGCTCGATGGGGCCAGTGAAAACGGGCCGGTCCCTGCAGGCGGTGTTCCGCTCGCCGCTGCCCCGCCTTCAGCACGCGCCGCAGCTTTCGCGATCAGCGCGACACCTGAGGAGCTGGCGCTCGGCAAATCGATGTTCGACCAGGCCTGTGCAATCTGCCATGGTCCGAACGGCGCAGGCATACTCGGAGGCAACGCGCCCGCACTGGCCAATAGGACAGACTACCCGAACATCGCCCGCGTCATCGCGCAGGGACAGGGCGAGATGCCATCGCTCGCCGCCGCCCTCACCAACGGGCAGATCGATGCCGTCGCAAAGTATGTCGTCAAGACGCTTGGCCCTCAGCCTCGCCCCGCCGGCAGTCGTCCGCCAGCGGACAGTGATTGAGCTCAATAGAGCTGCAAATTCCCGGCTCCAACGCTGGTTGCTCTCGCCGGGCGAGGCGCCTATAAGGGCGCTCCTGATTTGGCGGAGCGTGGCGCAGCCCGGTTAGCGCACCAGTCTGGGGGACTGGGGGTCGTGGGTTCGAATCCCGCCGCTCCGACCATTCAGGCGCTTTAGATGTGGGCGGTTAGCTCAGCTGGCAGAGCGCCTGCTTTACACGCAGGATGTCGGCGGTTCGATCCCGTCACCGCCCACCAGCCTCCGAGCAATTGCACGGAGCGCAACCAGAGCAGCGGGCGGTGGGGCGTCCCGCAGCGCATGATAGCGTACCCGCGCCACCCGTTCAGGCGATCTTCCGCACCGTGTCCAGTCGCTGCTTGATGTTGGTGAGGTCGACAAGCAGCGACTGGAGCCGCTCCTTGGCTGGGCCGGATTCCTGCACGTCGTTTGCACGGAACTCGCCGCGCTCCACGGCATTCCGAACAGCCTCCTGCAGGTCGCGCACCGAAGCGCCAGCTTCTGGCGCCGCTTCAGGAACAGCCGGCTCCTCGGCTTCGGGAAGAGCAGCGCCGGGTCCATCGCTGAGCGCTTTGATAGCACCGCGTATCGTCAATCCCTGGACATGCAGCAGGTTTTGCAACTGGCGCAACAGCTCCATGTCCTCCGGCCGGTAATAGCGGCGACCATCGGCGCGCTTCAGCGGGCGAAGGTTTTCGAACTTGGTTTCCCAGAAACGCAGGACATGTGCTTTAAGGCCAAGCTCTGTTGCCGCCTCCCCGATCGTGCGGAACGCCTCACCGCTTTTTGCGAAAAGCGCCTCGGACTCAAGCTCCAGAGACTCACTCTCGGAGTCAGCAGCTCTGTGGGACACAAAGACAGAATCCGAGTCCGGCTCCATTTCGGCCGGCGATGTGATGGGCATCAATCTCTCCGGGTCGTCATCGCTGCTTCAACCCTCTGCCGCAAAAGTGGAGAAGGCTTGAACGACACCACCCGTCTTGCCGAAATCGGCGCCTCTTCACCGGTCTTTGGATTGCGACCGACGCGGGCTTTCTTCCGCCGCACAACGAAGTTTCCGAAACGCGCGAACTTTACATCCTCGTCACGTTCGAGCTCCGCACACACCAGTTCGAGCACACGCTCGAGGAAATTGCTGGAATCCTGCTTGGTCAGCCCGACCTTCTGGACGAGCCGGTCCACAATGTCTGCGCGCGTGAGCGTATTCTCTGGCACGACGGCGACTCCGATGTGAGTGCAAAGCCTAACCCCGGCAAATCGGGTTGTTAAGACCTCGATTTCCAAATACCGAACAATTTCATCCGTTTACGGGTTGTTAGACAATGGGGCGCCTGCACTCCAATGCAGCCCCCCTAAATGCGGATAAGTGCGGAGCCCCAGGCAAGGCCGCCGCCGATGGCCTCGATCAGCACGAGATCACCCGGTTTCACGCGGCCATCCTCGGTTGCTGCCGCAAGGGCCAGGGGTACGGACGCCGCCGAGGTGTTACCGTGCTCGGCGACCGTGGAGACCACCTTGCCCTCGTCCAGGCCAAGCTTCTCGGCGACGGCGGAGAGGATACGCTGATTGGCCTGGTGGGGCACGAACCAATCGATGTCGCTGACGGTGAGCCCCGCTTCGCTGACGGTTGCCTGCACGCTTTCGGAAATCTTGCCGACAGCATGCTTGAAGACTTGGTTGCCTACCATGCGGAGGCGCCCCACTGTCTGGGTCGTCGAGGGGCCTCCGTCGACAAACAGCAGGTCCCTGTAGCGGCCGTCCGTCCGCAAGTGGACGCCCTTTATGCCCCGGCCACCGGCCTTCGCTTTCGGTTGGCGCTCCAGCACGACCGCGCCGGCCCCATCGCCGAACAGGACGCAGGTTGCACGGTCCGACCAGTCTAGAATGCGCGAAAAGGTTTCGGCCCCGATCACCAGCGCGCGCTCGAACTGTCCGCGGACAAGAAAATTGTCGGTCGTCGCGATCGCAAAGACAAAGCCGGAGCATACGGCCTGCAGGTCAAATGCGGCGCCCCGGGTGACGCCAAGCTTTTGCTGAATGACGGTGGCCGTTGCCGGAAAGGTGTAATCGGGTGTCGCCGTCGCCACGACGATCAGATCGATGTCGTTGGGCGAGAGACCCGCCGCATGGAGCGCTTTGCGCGCGGCGATCGCACCCAGCTCGGATGTCGTCTCGCCATCCGCAGCGATGTGGCGTTTGCGGATGCCAGTCCGCGCAGCGATCCACTCATCCGTAGTATCGACCATCTTTGCGAGGTCATCGTTCGTCAGCACCCTGCTGGGCAGATGCCCGCCGACGCCACGCACAACGGATACGAACTCGGTCACAGAATGCCTCGTTACTGCGCCGCCTGCTCGACCGGCGTGACGACTGCCGGTGCACGCCGGCGCAGGTTCTCTTCCACCTCCTGGCGAAACCGGCTTTCGCCCATGCTGGCGGCGACGTGAACTGCTTGGGCGAAACCGACCTCGTCTGTACCGCCATGGCTTTTGACGACCACGCCGTTCAACCCGAGAAAGACTGCGCCATTCACCTTGCGCGGATCCATCTTCGCCCGGAATGACTTCAGCGACGGCATCGCCAGCATGGCGCCCAGCATCGCGAGGGGACCGGACTTGAATGCGTCCTTCAGCATGTCCGAAATCATGCGGGCAATGCCTTCGGCCGTCTTCAACGCAACGTTGCCGGTGAAACCGTCGGAGACCACCACGTCGATGTCACCATGACCGATCTTGTCAGGCTCGATAAAGCCCCGGAAGTCGATCGGCAGATTGGACTCCCGCATCAGCCGGGCGCCCTCCCGGATCGACTCATGGCCCTTGAGCTCTTCCTCACCGATGTTGAGCAGGGCTACGCGCGGATTCTTCACGCCATGCACGGCGCGCGCGAATGCGGCGCCCATGATCGCGAACTCCACCAGCTGTTCGGCGTCAGCCGCAATATCCGCGCCAAGGTCGAGCATGGCGGTGACGCCCTTGCGGGTCGGCCAGCTGCCCACGAGCGCCGGGCGGTGCACCCCTTCCACCTTGCGCAGGATGAACATGGACAGCGCCATCAGCGCCCCGGTGTTGCCGGCCGATACTGCAGCGACCGCTTCGCCGGACTTTACAGATTCGATGGCGTTCCACATCGACGTGCCCTTGCCCTGGCGCAGCATCTGGCTGGGCTTGGCGTCCATGGGCACTGACTTGTCGGTATGGCGGATCGTGGTGCGCGGGGCGGCCGTAGGCGCCCTGCCCAGAAGCTCCCTGAGCTTCGGCTCATCGCCATGCAACAGGAAGGCAAAGCCGGGATTGGTCTTTGCGAAACGCTCCAGCCCCTCCACGACGATGCGGGGCGCGTTGTCACCGCCCATCCCATCGATGGATATCAACTTCACGTCTGCCATGTCAGCCGAGGCGCTCCAACATGGCGGTTGCGGCCGGAATCGGCCCAAGCCAACCATGACTCGTCGGGTCTAATACCACGAGCGCAGCGAGGTAACAGGCCCTGCCGGATCGGTCCCTGCGACATCATCCACAGGCAGATTTCGCCCGAGAATTCAGGGCAGTCGCGGCCAGCTCACTTCGCCGGACAGCATCTGTTCGTCGCTGTGCCGCTTCAGCGTGTCCTCCACATGGCGCACGTAGCGGACAAACCGATTAGACTGCTCTTCCGAAACACCCAGATTGCGCACCAGAGAATGCCGCAGCTCGGCGTCGTTTGAGCCCTCGTCCAGGGCATCGTCATAAGCCTTCGCCCGACCATAGAACGCCTCGCCCATCTTGCGGATCTTCTTGCCTACGCTGAGATCGCCCGTGCCGATGTCTCGCAAGGCCTCATCGAAACCATCGAAAAGCGCGTCAAACACGTCCTGCGAGAGTGCCTTTCCCGCCGCTCCGGCTGTCCGAAGACGCCGGAAAACCAGTGTCCCGTGAAGGCAGGTCATCTCGAAACGCCCTGAAAAATTGTCGCGGGCGCCGCCCTCGAAGTAAAAATCCGGGCGCAGCGCCTGCGCCTGGATTGATTGGTGCAGGCGATCGATCGCCCAGCGGTTTCTTTTGGGTTGGAACCAGTTGCCAAGCGCCATGGCGTCCTCCGGAGGAGGCGGGAACCTAGCAGGGTTCGCGTATGGGGGAAGTTGCCCCGAGCACGCAGGCGCCTGCCAGCCTTGCCAAGCCGCGCGGGCTGCCTGTACCTACCGGCCTGTTCCGGAGTTTGCCCATGGCTATCAAGCGTCCCCGGCTTGCGTTTGTCGTCGCGGCTGCAGCCTTCGCAGCGGCGGCGAGCGGCTGTACGGCGACGCGGGACTTCCATGGCTACGTGCCTGACCAGGCCTTCCCGGAAGACGTCAAGCCGGCGGTTGACACGCGCTCGACTGTTCTAGCCCGTCTCGGCACGCCCTCGACAACCTCCCTTTTCGACAAGGCCGGCGAAGCCAAGGTGACGCCCGGCAAGGAACAATTGTGGGTCTACATGTCTTCGACCCGCGAGCTTCTGGCCTTCTACTATCCCAAGGTTGTGCAGCGCTCGATCATCGCGATCCAGTTCGACGAAGATGACGTCGTTTCGGACGTGCTTGTTTATGACGCGGACGATGGGCGCGTGCTGGACTATTCCTCGCGCGTCACGCCAACGCGCGGCCGCGAACTTGGTATCCTGGAGCAGCTGTTTGGAACGCTCGGTAGCCTGCGCAACCAGATTCCGGGTCTTGAAGATCGCGACAACCGCCAGCCCGGCGACAATCCGGGCGGCCGTCAGTAAGCGTCAGGTCCTGCTGGCGATCTGCGTAAAGGTCATTGTCACGAGGGCGTCCTTCTCGCCGACAACGCCGTTGGCCGCCTTCAGGCATTCGGCCGCCGCTAGCTTCTCGTCCAGCTTCCTGAAATTGCCCTTGGCGTGAAAGCTGATCCGATGTGACGTCCTTACGATGGCGTCACGGATAAAGTGCTGCTGCTCGCGGTACTTCCAGACGTCCTTGCCCGGCCCCGCCAGCATCCGCGCGCTGATGAACAGGTAATTGTGGAGCTTTCGCTTCTCGTCGAACACAGGGAACACCATCCCGCCGAGTTTGACCGAACGCGCAACTTCGGCCTCATCCGGCCCATCCGCATCAGCCGAATGCTCCTGGGCGCGCGCCGGAGTGGCGACAGCCATGGCGGCTGTTGTCAGCGAAGCTGCAGCGAAGAGGTCACGACGGGAAATGCGCATGGGGACATGAATGCAGCCAAAATGTTGAAGCCGCGTTTACGATTGCGGCGGTGTGCGAAAATGCCGCCACCCGCTGGCGGTGAAATCTACGTGTTGTCCCCCCTCGCCCAGCACAACGACCCCATCACCTGCCTCCACTTGGCCGATCCGGGTGAGCTTCGTCCCACTTGATTTCATTGCTTTTCGTGCCGATGCGGGCGCCGTGAGTAGGGTCTGATAGTCATCACCGCCTGTCAGAAGGCTTCGCAGGTCAACCTTGCTGTTCTGGACATAGTGCACCGCCGCTGCGCTGACGGGCACCAGTGAAGCATCGATCACCAGCTTTACAGACGACGCTGCCGCTACATGTCCGGCATCCGCCACCAGCCCGTCCGAGATGTCGATACTTGCCGTAGCGCGGGCCGACACAAGATCAGCGAATGGCAATCGCGGCGGTTCGGGTAGCCTGTATCTTGAGACGAGCTGATTTCGCGCCTCGGCTGTCAGCGGACCCAGGGATCCGGTCGCCGCCTGTAGCCCCAGCCAGCCATCGCCGATGTCGCCCGTGACCCAGATGTCCTCGCCTGGCGCGGCGCCGGATCGCCGGACGGGGCCCCGCTCCGTGACTCGCCCGAGAAGAGTCAGCGACAGGGTGAGCGGTCCGTCGGTTGCTGTCGTATCGCCGCCCGCCAGGTGAGCACCCCATCGTTGCAGGTCCTTGCCCAGCCCGCGTGCGAAATCCTCAAGCAGTTCGTGCGGTCTGCCCTTCGGCCAGACCAGTGCAAGCAAAGCCGCATCCGGCTTTCCGCCCTTAGCAATGATGTCTGAGACGTTCACGCGGACAAGTTTCTGCGCGACCGTTTCAAGCGGATCGTCGGGGAGGAAATGTATGCCTTCGACAATCGCATCCTTCGTAGCGATCAGGCCGGGCGCGATCTCGGCGACATCATCGCGCAATTCATTCGCGCCGGACGAGGTTGCAAGCGGAGCGAAATAGCGGCGGATGAGGTCGAACTCATCCATCGGTGTCAGCCCCGAACGTCGCGGGCAACAGCATCCAGCAGGCCATTGATGAATTTCGGCTCAGCGCCCTCGAAGAAGGCGTGCGCGATGGAGACGTACTCGTCGAGAATGATCTGGGATGGCAGGCTGATTTCCGCGACGAGTTCATGGACTGCCGCGCGAAGAATTGCCCGCGACGTTGCGTCCAGCCGCTCGATTTTCCAGCCCTGCGCCAGCCGCTTCATGATTGCGCTGTCGATTTCTTCCTGCCGATCAACCACACCTAGGACGATGGAGCTGAATATATCGGGATCGGCTTCCTCGACCGGCTCACCCTCGTCGTTGAGGCCAAGACGGTCCTCCATGAAGTCGGCGACGACTGAACGGGCAGACTGCTCGGTCTGCTCCATCTGGTAGAGAGCTTGTATCGCAGCAAGGCGTGCACCGGCCCGGCGGGCGGCCAGAAGCTTGCGCTCGGCTTCGGCCGCGGGCGGGCTACTCATCGCCGTCCTCGATCAGCTTGTTGAAGCGGTAGGACAGGCCGACCATGCGCAGGACGGCGGCGACAACCTCCGCCCCCTTGTTCTTCTGCTTGCGATCGGCCCGAATCCGGGCCTGCGTCTCATTCTCGCAGGTGAGCACGCCAAAGCCAAGCGGAACACCGGAAATGGACAACTCCATCAGGCCCCGGGCAACATGATTGGTGATGAGGTCATAGTGGCTGGTTTCGCCGCGCAAGACGCAACCGAGCGCAACGAACCCGTCCCACTCGCCGGTGCCCGCCGCCATTGCAATGGCGCCCGGAATTTCGAATGCGCCGGGAACTTCGAGAAACTCATAGCTGGCGCCGACCTTGTCGAGCCCTTCGACGACGCCTGCTTCCAGTTCCGCAATGATGTGCGGATAGTAACGGGATGTCACGATCAGGATGCGGGGTGCGTCGGCCATCTCTGTCCCTCAAGCTCAATCGCCATCAATGCGCCGCCAGCCCTCGACTGTCAGGCCGTATCCGTCAAGGCCCGGCAGGACGTTGGGCCTTGTGTTCGTCATCAAGATCATGCGGCGAACACCGAGATCTTTAAGGATCTGCGCGCCGACGCCATACTCACGTAGTGGATGAGCCGTATCGCCTGCCGGATGAACGTCCTGCCCGCCGAGCGCGCGGGCGATCTCCTCGCCCATGCCCATGCGGACGAAAACGACGACTCCCGGTTCTTCTGCGGCGGAAAGCTTCTCCATGGCGCGTCTCACGAGGCCCTCGCGCTTGCCGGCCTCTCCCAAGAAGTCCGCCAGGAAATCGACGCGATGCACGCGCACGAGTGTAGCCTGGTCGCCCTGCACGCGCCCTTTGACCAGCGCGACGTGTTCGGCGCCATCTAGTGTGTTGCGGAACACGATGACACGGAACCTCCCTCCCCACGCGCTCTCGAAATCACTCTCGATGCGACGTTCGAGGAAGCGGTCATGCCGGCGCCGCCACGCGATGAGATCGGCGATCGTTCCGATCTTGAGCCCGTGCAACTGAGCAAACGTCACTAGCTCCGGCAGGCGCGCCATCGTGCCATCATCGTTCATGATCTCGCAGATGACGGCGGCCGGATAGAGCCCCGCCAGCCGTGAAATGTCGACGCTAGCCTCGGTGTGGCCGGCGCGGACAAGTACGCCGCCCTCGCGGGCAACCAGCGGGAAGACATGGCCGGGCGAGACAATGTCCGGCGCACCCTTGGTCGGATCGATTGCTACGGCGATGGTGTGGGCGCGATCGTGCGCCGATATTCCGGTGGTGACGCCCTCGCGCGCTTCGATCGACACGGTGAAGGCCGTCTTCATGCTCTCGCGGTTCTCGCGCGCCATCATGTCGAGTTCGAGCGTGCGGGCTCGGTCACGCGTCAGCGAGAGGCAGATCAGGCCGCGACCGTACTTCGCCATGAAGTTGATCTGCGCCGGCGTCGCGAACTGTGCAGGAATGATGAGGTCGCCCTCGTTTTCGCGGTCTTCCGCATCGACCAGAATATACATCCGCCCGTTGCGCGCTTCCTCGACGATTTCCTCTATGGGGGAGATCGCGGCAGAGAAATCGTACTTTTCCACGTGGTCCTTCATGAAGCGGCCTCGCGATATTCAAGCATGCGCGCCACATAGCGCGCCAACATGTCGACTTCCAGATTGACCCGGTCGCCCGGCGCCAGCGTCCCCAAGGTCGTGACCTGCCACGTGTGCGGAATGATCGCGACCTCGAACCAGTCCGCGCCATCACTCCGCCCGACGCCTGAAACGGTCAGCGACACGCCGTCGACGCAGATCGAACCCTTCTCCGCCAGGAATTTCGACAACGGCTTGGCGCTCTCGATCCGAATTCGGCGGCCGTCACCGTCCGGCGTCACTGATCGGACAATCCCGACACCGTCAACATGGCCATAGACAAGATGACCGCCCAGCTCGTCTCCAAGCTTCAGCGACAGTTCGAGATTTACGCGCGAGCCCACCGTCCAGCTTCCCAGCGTCGTGCGCGAAAGCGTCTCCTGGACGGCCTCGACAAGCCACCACGATCCGCCGCTGTCCGTCGCGCCGAACGCAACGACTGTCAAACACACGCCCGAGTGCTCGATCGACGCACCCATCTGAATCGAACCAACCGGATAGCGGCTTTCGACGCGAATGCGCCGCAGTCCGTTGACATCCTCGACGGACGTCACACGGCCAATGTCAGATACCAAGCCTGTGAACATCTCATGCTTTCCGCTTGTAGCTTTCCCACAGGTCCACTCCGACCTCCTTCACGCTGACGCGTTCATAGGTGGGCGCTGCTGCGAGCATGTCCAAGCCCAACCTCCCGATACATGGGCGGGCATCGCCGCCGAGCACGATCGGCGCACGAAACCATTCGATCCGATCCACGTGACCTTCTCCCAAGAACGATGCTGCAAGCTCACCCCCGCCCTCAACCAGAAGCGATGTCACCCCGGCGCGCGTCGCCGCCTCCAGGATCGCCGCGATGGCCAGGTGGCCGGTCGCAGGATCAGGCGGCGTCATCCAGTACTGAAGGCCGCGCGCCGAAGGCCAGCCAAGCGCATCCAGGTCCGTAGTTTCCAGCGTAGCGATGGCGACGGGTCCCGCCGAGACAGTCCGGAACAGCCGCGCATCCGGCGGCATCCGTCCCCGCCCGTCCGCAACGATACGCAGGGGTTGCGTCTCAGGCATCGGGTCGAGCCGCACCGTCAGCTCGGGATCATCCGCCAGCACAGTTCCTGAGCCGACAATGATCGCATCGTGCGTTGCCCGGAGTTTGTGAACTTCCAGGCGCGCGCTCTCGCCTGTGATCCATTTGCTGGCGCCGTTCGACAGCGCAATCCGGCCGTCGAGCGATGTGGCGAGTTTCAGCGTCACGGAAGGCCGGCCCGATGGCGCGCGCCCGCTCATTCCTTCACATCGCTTTCGTCATCGCGCGCCTGAGAGGCGATGAAGCCTGCGAAATCGGCCGGTGTCTTGAAGTCTTTGTAAACTGACGCATAGCGGATGAAGCCCACCGGATCGAGCGTGGAAAGCGCTTCCATCACCATTTCACCGATGTCCGAGGTTTTGATCTCGCTCTCGCCCATATTCTCGAGCTGGCGCACGATGCCCGAGATCATGTGATCGAGCTGGTCGTCGCTGACCGGGCGTTTCTGCAGGGCAATCTTGAGCGAGCGGCGCAGCTTGTCGCGTTCGAACACGGCCTTGCGCCCATCGCGCTTCACAACAATGAGGTCGCGCAGCTGAACGCGCTCGAATGTGGTGAAACGCCCGCCGCAATTTGTGCAGCCGCGTCGCCGCCGCACCGCCGTATCCTCCTCGGCTGGCCGCGAGTCCTTGACCACCGAGTCAGCCGTGCCGCAATACGGACAGCGCAAGCCTCACCTCTTCATCAACCCCACGGCGCTGCGTAGATGGGAAAGCGCGCCGTCAGCGCCTTGACATCCTCGCGCACCTTGCCTTCGACCGCGCTGGTGTCGCCGCCCGCGGCCAGCGCGTCGATGATCTCGATCATCCAACGACCCACTTGTCTGAACTCCTCCCGCCCGAACCCGCGCGTTGTCGCCGCCGGCGAGCCCACGCGTACGCCGGACGTGACCATCGGCTTTTCCGGATCGAACGGGACGCCATTCTTGTTGCAAGTGATGTAGGCCCGCTCAAGCGCCTTTTCCGTGTCGTTGCCCTTCACGCCTTTCGGGCGCAGGTCGACCAGCATCAGGTGTGTGTCGGTGCCGCCCGAAACAATATCGAGACCACCAACCTTCAGCGTCTCGGCGAGCACGCGGGCATTGTCGATCACGGCCTGCGCATAAGCCTTGAACGACGGCTTCAACGCTTCGCCAAAGGCGACCGCCTTGCCGGCGATCACATGCATCAGCGGCCCGCCCTGAATGCCGGGGAAAACTGCAGAGTTCACCTTCTTGGCGATGTCAGCTTCATTCGTCAGCACCATGCCGCCGCGCGGTCCGCGCAGCGTTTTGTGCGTCGTCGTTGTCACGACATGTGCATGGCCGAGCGGACTGGGGATCAGGCCGGCAGCGACCAGGCCGGCGAAGTGCGCCATGTCGACCATGAAGATCGCGCCGACTTCATCGGCGATCGCGCGAAACTGCGCAAAGTCGATCGTACGCGAATAGGCCGAGCCGCCAGCGATGATGAGCTTTGGGTTTGCCGTGCGCGCCATCTTTCGGACATCGTCGAAATCGATGCATCCGTCCTGCCGGCGAACGCCGTAGTGATGTGCGTCGAACCACTTGCCCGACTGGTTGGCCTTTGCCCCGTGCGTCAGGTGACCGCCAGCATCGAGGCTCATGCCGAGGATCGCATCTCCCGGCTTCAGCAGAGCGTTGAACACGGCCTGGTTGGCCTGGCTACCGGAAGACGGCTGGACGTTCGCGAACTCACAGCCGAACAGCTGCTTGGCCCGGTCGATCGCCAGCGTCTCGATCTCGTCGACAAACTCGCACCCGCCATAATAGCGCTTGCCGGGATAGCCCTCGGCATACTTGTTGGTCAGCAACGACCCCTGGGCCTGCAGCACTGCCCGAGATACGATGTTTTCGGAGGCGATCAGTTCGATCTGATGGTTCTGGCGCCCGAGCTCCTCGCCAATCCACTTCGTTACCGCAGGGTCAATTTCCGCAACGCCCGCCGTGAAAAAGCCCTGCGCGGGGGAATTCGACGGGCTCATCGGGCCAACTCCAGAGCTTTGGGCGGAACGATCGGGCGATACGGGGTCACCCCCGCCTTGGCAAGTGGACAGCTCGTCCACCTCCCAAGGGTAATGCTTCCACACCCAAGTGTAAAAGAATCGGCGCTCCGGGTTAATTATCGATCAGGGACTCGGTTGTCTTGTATTCCCGACCTGGACCTTCAGGCCATCTGCGTAATCGCGGGACTGTCGGGAAAGCAAAATGCAGGAAACCTCTCGCGAAACCTCACTCCGGGATGAGCAACTGCTGCGCATGACTTCAGACATTGTTGCTTCGTTTGTGGCCAATAACCCCGTGACGACTGAGAATCTTCCTGAGGTGATCTGGTCCGTCTACCGCACCATTTCCAGCCTGGCGGAGCCCGGCGAAGGACGGCTGGAGGAACGACTGAAGCCGGCTGTCCCGATCGGGAAATCGGTGGCCAAGGACTTCATTGTTTGCCTTGAGGACGGCAAGAAACTGAAGATGCTGAAGCGGTATCTTCGCGCGAAGTATGACATAAGTCCTGATGAGTACCGTCGCCGGTGGGGCCTGCCGCCAGACTATCCTATGGTGGCCCCCAGCTATACTGAGCGCAGGTCCGAATTCGCCAAGAAGATCGGCCTGGGCAGGGGCGTCCGCAAGGGCCGCTAGGCGATAAGCCCACCCCCGCCCCGCTCGTCGGGACCGGGCTCGCGCATCGCCTTCGCCTTACGGCGCACAAAGGACAGCTTCGCCCGGGCCAGCCTGTCGATATCTGCGTTCGCCGCACTGCTCGGGGCTGTGAATGCGACCTCAAGCCCGTCAAGCGCGGACACAGCCCGGACCTCCATCGCCCCGCCGATCCGGTTCAACTCAATCAGGATCTCGTCATCGGGGTCAGGCGACATGCTTGTATTGCGTCTCGCAGATCAATGCTCGCTCCGAATTCAGGTCAAGGTTCTGCCTTTTGTTTCCGGGAAGAGGAACAGGCAGGTGACGATCCCGATGATGCCGAAGACGACGGGGTACCAGAGGCCGGCGAAGACATCGCCCGTTGCGGTCGCGATGGCGAAGGCGGTCATCGGCATGAAGCCGCCGACCCAGCCTATCCCCACATGGTAGGGAACAGACAGCGCCGTGTAGCGGACGCGGGTCGGGAATAGCTCGACGAGCGCGGCGGCCATCGGCCCGTAAAGGGCGCAGGCCGCCACCACAAGCACCAGAAACCCGCCAACGATGAGCGGCCAGTTGAACTGCGCCGCCTGCGCCTGGAAGTCCGCCTGTGTCGCGGGCGCCTTCATCGGCGGCGGATAGCCAGCCGCGGCAAGGGCTCTGGAAAGGGTCTCATTGATGCCCTTCGTGTGCGCTTCGAGCGCCAAACGTTCGAGGCCCACGGCATCGGTTGCTGAGGCGCGGGCGTCGGCATTGTCACCGATCTGGATGGTTGTCGGCGCACCGGCCGGTTCATCCGCGATCGAGAACCCAATCCCTGCATTCGTGAGATACGCGCGCGCAATATCGCAGCCCGTTTCATACTTGTGGCCGCCCAGGAGATCGAACTGGAAGGAACACGTGGCCGGGTCGGCGTGAATGACGACCGGCTTCTCGCGCTGGACGTTGAGCAGTGTCGGGTTGGAGCCGGCTGAGAAAGCCTGGAATGCCGGGATCATCGCGACCACCGACAGCACCATGCCGAAGATCAGGATCGGCTTGCGTCCAACGCGATCCGAAAGCCAGCCGAAGAATACATAAAGAGGTATCGAAACGATCGTCGCTCCCATGAGGAACAGGTTCGCCCAAATGCCTGGCAGCTTCATGAAGCGCTCAAGAAAGATCTGCGAATAGGAGAAGGCGCACCACCAGATGGCGCCCTGAGCCATAAGGAATGAGAAGATGGCGAGCAGGACCAGGCGCAGGTTCTCCCACTTCAGAAATACCTCTGCGTAGGGGGCCTTCGAGACATTGCCTTCCTGCTTCATCTTCACGAACTCGGGGCTCTCGTTGAGGCGCAGCCGCATCCAGATCGAGATACCGACGAGGATGGCAGAGGCAAGGAACGGGATACGCCAGCCCCAAGCAAAGAACTGTTCCTCACCCATGGCGCCGCGCGTGCCGACAACAACGGCAAGCGCACCGACGAGCCCGAACGCGGCCGAGGACTGGATCCAACCTGTCGACTCGCCCCGATGGTTGGGAGCGCAATGCTCGGCCACATAGATCGCTGCCCCGCCATACTCACCGCCCACCGCCATGCCCTGCAGGATGCGCAGGAGAAC